>Ga0126342_10005097_pt1 | contig 22761 bp, 19 predicted proteins | sample Cyp1metagenome_FD_92528 | JGI IMG/M metagenome (GOLD analysis project Ga0126342, IMG submission 92528) | Coral microbial communities from Lord Howe Island, Old Settlement Bay, Australia - Cyphastrea 1 metagenome | ecosystem: Host-associated > Invertebrates > Cnidaria > Coral ...
ATAATTATATAATTATATATATATACACATACGTAGGTGTTCATCTCGGTTTGTGTGCATATAATTCGACATGTATGAGAAATCATTGAGGATGTCAGCAACAGCAGAATGAATGCGGGTTTTTCTCTGCAATCCGTTTGTGAGGCATCAGTCTCTGAGAAAAAACAAGTTAGAACCATCTGTTCCCAAAAAAAAACCCCAATCTGTTTGAAACCTCTAGTCATACATGTGGAATTTTCAATCGGCCAGGTAGGTTTTCCTGTGTATCTACGTATATATATATATTTATTTATATTTATTTATATTTATTTATATTTATTTATATTTATTTATTTATTTGTTTGTTTGTTTGTTTGTTTATTTATTTACACATGCACATATTTCCAATTACATTTTCCAACTATTTCAGTGTTTCCAGTTTTTGTGATACATCATACATTCCGTGTTCACAAACTTTTCAAACCTGGATGTCAGACAATTATTTCGTCGAAATGTGGAGCTGGCCCACGCTGTGGTTTTGGCCCACGCTGTGGTTTTGTACCATAGACGTTGCGGCAGGAACAGGTAGATTCGATCTTCGGCAACAAGAGGGAGGATGGCTTTAGCATAGTCTCCAATCTTCAGCGCCACTTTGATGCAAGATGCGCGGCTGCTCAGGCGAGTGCTTGGGAAGCCAGCTAATGCTGGGCAAGACCAGATGGATCTACAAGAAATGACTCTGACCTCGGTGTTATTCGGATATATCAGGATTTCAGTATTTTGGATGGGGTCTGGATGATCATCAAGAGTTAAACGTACCTCACGCCTTCGGCACATTGCTTGCTTTGTGTTCATCAGTCTCCAGTACGCTCTTTTGAGGCAGCTCTTCGTGAGATGTACATTTTTGTCAGACATAGATGAAGATGTGGAGAAAAATGCTGGAAACTGTGTTTGCTCCAGCACCGAATTTTGAGCTGCAAAACCGATTGTTGCACGGGGCCGTCCAAATCGATGGCGGTGATCTGAGGATCTTTAGCAATCCTTTCCGAGCCAACGAGGGGTCAGATCGCCTCCTGACATGGGCCCCACTAGCTATCGTATCCTGAAGTTCTGTCCTGTCAAGGTAGTGAAACCAACTACCAGTCAGTTCACAGGCGCAAACACCCAGATTTTTTTAAAAAATGTATACAGCAGCTGTGGAGGACGCACAAATCGTCAATCCAACAGTTTGATAGTGCCTGAATTCAAATATTCTCCCGAGAATTTGGAGTCTGCTGCGTAGTTTCGTAGTTGATTCTTTCCAGCTTGGTGGTAACAATTCATCAGATCCAATATCTCTCGCCTGACCTTTGACTGAAGCACCTCCGGCTGACTCCTTTGTACACAGCCCGCAGCCCGGCAGCACAAAGCGGCTGATATTTATCGATCCACTGACTCAGTGAAACAAGGGTGGCTTGTCGCGGTCCGGCGGACAGTTCCCTCATGGAGGATCACAGCTGGGGAACATAGCATAGATAGATGAGAATAGGTTATGATTCCGCGCAAAAGCCTGCATTTATGAGACCCAAGATGGGAGAGTGCAAAGGGTTTGTGTAACTTTTGGGCTGTGATATTCAGACTTCCTGTGATGTACAGAGTGTAACCTTGCCTGGCTCCGCAACAAGTGTGGCTCCGTCGGGCCAAGAGGGCCCTTCTCGGGACCATTGTGGCGCACTGGCAGGTGGGCAATACAGTTGCTTTGATGACGATTCTATTCAAGTTTCGTCCGCTTGATGGCTGCTATATTTGGTCACGCAACCCATTTACTTCAACCCCGCATGTTGCTGTGGCCACGCTCAAACCGACTACGGTGGTAAACCCCATGATAAGTGGTTCCCAATATTACCATAGATGCGTGTTACAGACCTGAGTCTATTTCCCAAATGTTGGATTTATTATTTGGTTTACCAAATGAGGGCTAAACACGTGGAGGTTCCCTGTCGGCGTGTCGCTTACAATAAACTTGGCGGAGTCGTGGACTGCCTCTCGGAGTGTTTCTGGGGAGAGAGGTCCTATGGCCTGTAGTATCTCAATGCGAAACCCTGAAGCACAGCATACAAACATCATTTAACCATGATTTTCACAAAACATCTTGAATTTCTTCTGAGTTTTCCATAGCCAGAGCAGGGGAGTTTCCAAACATTCCCAAGGGATTCCGTGCCAAGGTGTTGATCAGACATGGCGGCGGGACAGACATCTTCCACCTATTCCTTCAGCTCGGCGCCCAAAGCCGTGACACGGAAGAAGTACCGAGAGCCCGGAGATGTGGAGCCCGGCCTATACCGAAATGTTCCTTGCCTGGGAAGCCTCTGAGATGGCCATGGGTCCAGCAGAAATTGTCGAGATGTGACATTATATTATATATGGTGTGACGCATAACTCATTCATACGATTATGTCTTTTTATATACTTTGACATGACATCCATATTGTGTTCATTTTTTGAATGCAGTCCAAGGGTCACTTGCGACTTAGTCGACTTGGTATGACATGCTGCATGAGTGTTGAATGCTGGGGCCGGCGATGGAAGCTGTGATCGCCAGCGTAACACTCAGGTCAAGGAGACGTGCATCTCATGGGACAAGCGAGTGCATCGGGGCAACACCTACAGCATGTACACCCAGAATGCTATCAAAGAGGCGTGTGGTAGTTTGATGATGAAGAGCTCCAATAAAGTAGGAGTGATGTGAGTGATGTGACAATTTTGGTATGCCTAGTGTTTGGTATTGATTTTTCTGTGATAACTAGGATTTGGTGCCTTTTCCAAAAAATACTTGGATCAATTTGTTCAGGGGGGCTCTGCTAGAAGCGGTGGAATGTCATGTTTTCCCTTGACGGTGCTGGGAATTCTGGCTTGCACATCACAGCATCGAGCCATGCTACACAGAAGTAAACCAAAGGCAAGTAGGGATCCCCAAAATAGATAGAATCGACCAAGAAAGCATTTTTTGATTCACATTCTGGTATGTCTTGTCTAAGTTTACAGTTTACATTTATCCTGTAGTCATATGCCATTATATACCGCTTTTCTATACGCGAATCGCCTGATTTCAGCTGCCCCGAAAAGAGCCCACAGCTCCTCCAGGCCATCGAAACTGCCCAGAAGCAGCAAGCTGAGAAGAAGGTTCCCAGGAAGCGGAAAGTCAAGGAGCCTCTGGCGGTTTGGGAATGAATCATGCCACCATATGGGACCATGGAAATGGGAAGATCAACATGCACATGCAAGCTATTTTAGATTGTTTTAGTCCGAGTATTCTTGCTGTGACCTGGAGAATGCCTTGGTTTTGTGACAACGACATTCTGATTTGATGTTGAGATTCTGGTCCTTGAGATGGAGGAAGATCTACTTGTAAAAGTTGTGGGAACCTCAATTTTTTCCGCATTTTTTTCACATCTGTTGCAACCGCAGGGTCCGAGGGGTGACCACGGGTTTTTTGAGGAGCCCTCTATCTTCGACATGCCCTTGCCCGAGCATGAGCGTGTGGCAGTAGATCTTACCAAGCACCTAGTGGCCAATGAGCAGCCTCCGCAGGTGCGGCTTTCACGGTTTGGACCCGCTGCCAGACCTGCCAGACCTGCCAGACCTGCCAGACCTGCCAGACCTTGGAGCCTTGCGGGTTTGGCTTCGTCAATGTTCACGGCAATTTGATGGCCATTTCCATTGGAGAAATGATGGGTTTGATATATCTTGATCTGGTGAGTTGTACAAACCCGGGCGTGTATGTATGAATACATGCACATGCATACACGCTTACATTTGGCCTGTCGTCAAAATTCGGAGCAAAGAAATGTCAGACCAGCCTATCCTGAATTTTTACTCATTTTGTATAATCATGCTCTGTAACAACCATCCTACATCCCCTCTGAATTTTACCCAGGCCCCGAAAAATGGGGTGTGAAAGATGATTTTCCTCTATGGCATTTTTTGTTGGGTCCCATCTGCCATATTAGGGGTGGAACCACAACCATCTTATTTGGTCGGTAGTTCCATATCTATTTAAAAAAACCCAAAACCCAAACTTAAAATTGATGATCCGCAATGACTCATTCTTTTGAGGGTGGTGAGACCACCAACCAGCTATCGTCATTGTGTAATCACCCCAATAGAAAGGTCACCCAAATGTGGGATTTCCTGGTGCCTGGCGCAGATGGAAGTGATGGAGTCGCAGACCGATGAGTTCCTTCCAGAGCCACCGCAGGAACAGTATCAGCCCCAAAGGACTGCTGAAACGTGTCAGGAAGACCTACTGACCCCAAGGATCATAGTATAGGGTAAAGCCCTGCCGTTCACACCAAAATCGCTTAGATTTATGATATTTATGGATGTTCATCATCCCCAATATGATATTCAATAGCTTTTGGTCCATCCCCAATAGTGTGAAATGTGCTGTTGTTCGTGTTATGGCGAGAGACCTGGGAGCCGCAACCACCCATGTGGCCCATGTTGGAACCAGGACTGGCATCGATGCTTTCACCCAGGTGGAGGACATTCATTGGAACCATTGGATGCACTGCCAGTCGCAGTCTCATTTGTGCCCCATGGATCTGGGCAAAAATGATGGAAATTTATCCAATATTCTCACATCCAGAAAGAGCCATTGTTGGGATGATTCCATATTGACCATCATTGATGGAACCATGGTTGAGCTATGGCTATGGTAAATGATGGCTATGGGGATTCTGCAGATTCCCAACAACAATGGTCATCCAGAACAACGATAATTCCCAATGATTCTCGATATTATAGTACACAACCATCATTTGAATCATTTATGATGACCTCCTGGCAATGCAGAATGCTACAGGACGGTGAGCTCTTTGACTTTGATCGCGAGGTCGAACCCATCTTGGACGTTTTGGTGTCTTGTCAACCTGCAACCGAAGACCATTGGGACCCATCTGGCAAAATTCTGTATAGAACTACTAGCCCACTTAGCTATAGCCTTTGACCGTCAAATTTCTTGAGGTGATGAAGACCTTGGAGCAGTCCATCATGGAACCTTCCGAGGGAAAGTGGCAGGTTTTCGTTCTTTTCTCCCGAATACATATCATTATATCATCTATCATCTATCATCTATATCTATATCTATATCTATATGTGTGTATATTTGTTGATAAATCAATATATATATATATAAATAAATACATGTACACATGCCACTTAATGAGCGATTTTAGTTTGGAAAGAGACATAGATGTCTAATCCTGGAACATCGGAACGTGTTGTCAGAGAATTGCTTTCACTTATCACCACAGAGAGTGTGCACAAAGGTGGATGCTTTTCAGAGAAGAATCATAGCCATAGCCTAGTTCTGTTATTGTTCCAAGAGGTTTGTCTTCGCCATTTTAGTTGCTTGGTTGGTCGGATGATGTGCCTTCGTGAATTTTTTGGAACACAAAATTCTTTTGAGCTGAAAGAACACTGAAAATCTGCGCCCTGTGAGGAAGTAGAGGAAGAGCACGAACTTGCCGCAATGAGCCAGTTCAAGAGTGCATGGTATGATAGGCGGGCACGGGATATTTTTCTGTAGTTAGCCAGTAGGCAGGGCCGAAATCTGTTTCTTCATGTTTCCGGTTTGGTGATTGGGACTTCAATACGCTGTCGTGATTCTATCCCAGTCTCATTTGTTGATCCATGTTAATAATAGGCTGCCAGTACACCTGGCAATGGAACAAGGGCAATTTATAATTGGAGCATTATGGCCGCGAGTAGCCAAAGATAGCTAAAGTACCTATTGAACATGAAGGTTTTCCAGTTGCCAAGTTCTATTGCCAGATGTTGATCCCATTGTTTTCCAGCCATTGTTGGGCCACTTGGCTTGGGATGCGAGGCAGCGGGCATACCCGGCTGCATGGAGAGAACAGGTGGAGGAGGAGAGGATTTTTCCGGCCGAAAGCAGGGTCTAAAGCTGTGGCGATGGACTGTGCAGATAGGGTTTTGAGTAAAGTAAAGTATAAAAAGTTGACACGGAAGTCACCTTTGGCTTGAGATGGTACGAGCCATATGGTTTGGCTTGAAAGTCCAGAGGCAGTTGTTTCAGAGGCTCTGCCAATGGCCTGTGAGGAATGGGTGCGATGGCATGAGAAGGAGCTGGTCTTGACCAAGGCAAGAGCCCAGAAGGAGAAAGATGCGCGACTCCGGCTGAAGCACCTCGACGCTCTATGGTTCATGATGGTTCCATGTCCGTGCAGTCTCTCCACTTTTAGTGCGTTTGCTTTCGTCGAAAGCAGGGGGTACCCCAGACCAAGATGGAATGTTTGGGGTTCGCGTTTTCTGTCGTTATTGTTTATTGTTTATTGTAATTGTATGTTATTGTTATTGTATGTGAGTGTATATATATATATACACACGCGTATGTATATAATGTTATATCACCATTATGGTATATTATATACTGGCGAGCTATTCACTCGGCCCTCGCGCCGAGGATCCAGGCGGTGAACATCGCGAGGGAACACCTCTCCACGCTGGTGCCAGATGCCAAGACCTACCTCAAGGAGTTGGTCTTTCCGGATCCAGATGACGTGGACATTCAGAGGCGGCTGGAGGATAGGACCTTGGTAGTTATATTGAACTATACTGAACTATACCCATCAAACAGTTTCCAAATACGTGGGGTTTTTAAACTGGCATTAGGCTTGGGATCACAAGTTCCAAGCCAATGACGCTCCCATTTGGGGCTCCGGCGTCACCTGAATTGATGTGGCAGGCACTTCTTGCCGAGTCTCTTCCAGAAGGTCGAGCAGGAAGTCTCAGCGATGAAACAGGCCCAGTCCCAGGCCCGCGGCGTGACTAGAAACTGGGCACCAGGACACACCGTGTCTTGGCCGGAACCACAGAGGGAGGCTCTATAGAAAATTCGAACGAAGGGATTTCGAACTTTTTCTGCCTTGGGTTCCATGTGCACATTTTTGAGGGTCGTGTGTCATTTGTTGCCGTGGCCAGATTGATGCGCTTGCAGCAGAGTGTGTCGCCAAGCAGCAGGCCTGCATTTCGGGTGTTGGGCGGCGTTTCACCCAAACGAAGCCTGTGGGTCTTGAAACGATACGACTGCCCAAATCATTTTTTTTTCTATCCATTGCGCCTGGAAATTCGCATATTTGTAGATTTGGATTTTCCAGTACCAGGTTGGAGCACCGGAGGGCAACCATCGGTATGGGAAGTTCACCAAACTTTTGTACCCACATAAGATGGTATCACTAGCAAGACTGAGTGGTGGTTCGGTTCGAACCATCTTCAATCATATTTCACGGTTTGAGGCTGGTCACACCCGTATACTGGAATCAGTCGGCCATAGAATTTTATGCCTGCCATTTTGGCCGTTTATGCTTCGCACAATTTACATTGTTTCCTTCCGCTGATTTGCTTTCTGTCTGAAAAGCGGCATACCCCAAAACTTCTTCTCATGAAAACCGCAATTCAGGGGTATAACCAACAAATGTATATATATATATATATCTATTCCATTTTTTCCATCATGAATTCCGTTCTAATTTCATTGAAATGATCCTCCAACTCTAAATTTCCCATTTCTTCCCATTTTATTCTTCCGATTTCTTTCCATTACTTCCCATTTGTTTCCATGTCATGATGATGATTATCTCATTTATCCCCATTATCATTACAATTTCCCACTGAAAACCATCTAAATTCTCCCATGATAGTTGACAAAGTCCCCCTTTTCCCGCCACTTGAACTGCTTTGAATGCACAAACGCACCGAATTGTCATCCGATCCTCCAAGTTTCAGCATCTTGATCCCATTGTTCATCCCATGTTTCCCAATTTTTCCCCAATTTTTCCCTATTTTTCTCACATTTTCCAGGTTGTTTTTTGGGGCCAGGCGACCTGGGAGGAGTCGCTGCAGCGGCAACGCGCCAAGTCGGCTGAGCTGCAGAAGCTGCACCTGGAGGAACTGCAGTGCCTGGGATTTCTAGGGAAGTTCCATGGGGAAGTTCCATGGGAGGACATGTTAACTGGGGAAATCTAATCAGGTGGGGAAGAACTGGCGGATGTTGTGGGAATCACAAGTGGGAAATCTGTGGGAACTTTCGTGGGAATTTTTAATGAATTGGGAATCTAAGCATCCAAAATTTGGAATTTCCATCGGAAGCTTCCAGACATCGAATTAACTGGGGGAATCGGAGCATCCTACCCGCCAGTTATTGGGGTTTCAATGGGGATGAATGGGGGAAATTTCCAGCACCAAAAAGGTGGCACCAATCCATCTTGATGGCGATTTAAGATTTACGGCAAACATCTTTACCAACATATGTTTCATGGGGTTTCGAGCGCTGAGTTTACACCATTCTGGTACGTGAGATTTGAGTGTTTGAATCCATCCGGGATTGGTTTGATGGTGATTTCAAACCATAGCATTTGAAAACATACTGTAAACATATGAGGGGAATTCGACACAGCATTTTAGTTGGACGGTATTTTTGATGCGGCCTTGAAGCACCAAAAAACATTTTGCCATATTGCACCCAGTATGGTTTGGTATGTATGTATGTATGTATGTAATGTTATGTAATGTTATGTTATGTTATGTCATGTAATGTATGTAATGTATGTAATGTATGTAATGTATGTAATGCATGTAATGCATGTAATACATGTAAGGTAATGTAATGTAATGTAGTGTACTGTACTGTAATGTTACGTTATGTTATGTTACGTTATGTATGTATATGTAAGAAGACTTCATGGGGATTTGACCCTCCAGAACTGTAGCATTTTTTTTGGGTTTCTCTCTCCTCTCCCCAAATAAATTCAATGAATCACAAACTGGACTCCGAATGGGGCCCAAGATGGGAACGGGGAGTCCACCGGAGAATAACTGGTGCGGTGTGATTTCAACGGGATCCCCAGAGCCCCAGAGGTTTTTTTCCACAAGCAGACAGGGAAAAACATGAAAAAAACATCAATAGTGGCAAATGGGAAAATATACGGTTTTCCATGGTTTTCCCACATTAACTGCTGTCCGCTTTGATGATTTGATCCGTGATTTTCAGGGCGAAGTATGCACTGAGGATTCGTCGTGGGAAGATCCGAATCTTAATCGATGATGGCAGCGGAAATCCTGTGCCAGTTGGACCCATCCAACTCTCCTCAGCAGATAGCATTGAAGAGCTTCAGCGGCGTGTGTGGCTTGTCACGACTTGGAAAAAGGCAGTGCTGGCATAGTGGTGGAGGTGGCCAAGTGCTATCAAAGCCCAACAGTGGTCAGGTACATGAATAGATTCAAATATATGAGATTGATGAGATCTAAGATGATGACCATTCCACTTTGAAATGTTATGTTATGTTCCGTACATACGCCTGCCTGCATGTCCTGGCAACATACGTGTGAGATGCAACCAGCGCGGCCCAACTAAACGTGCAGCCCCAAAGTCTCAGTGTGAGTATGGGTAAGTACTTACGGGTTCTGATGTTCCAAATTGCCAGGTATGCATGGCTGCAGCAGAACGAACCAAAGATTGCAGCGGGCTGGCCCCACGGAGTGGTGTGCGGCATCCCAAGGGATGCTGGGACGGGGTCGTTTGAACATGAGGGTTCTTGGATGTCTTGGTCTACTCCAAGCTATGGTGTCTTTGCCGCACCCAGGCTAAAACTGAGTGGCGAGCCTGTGCACAAGACCAACCAACTCTTTGAAGCTAAGCCTGGGCAGATCTCCATGGGCCCACAGGCGGCTGCTGAGAAATGGTTGAGAAAAATGGGTCTCAGAGCAACTTGGGGTGGTTGCGGTCCCCAACTTCGGAACTGCTACTTGTTCTTCTTCCTCCTCCTCCTCCTCTTCTTCTTCTTCTTCTTCTTCCGCCTTTTGAGGTTTAAGGTCATACCTCGTTCCCTGCAGGAGCCGCCAGCGCCGCCAGAGCAGGAAGAGGAAGTGGAAGATCTAGAGGCTTCCCACTCCCTTTCCTAGAAGCAAAAACGGCAAGCGGTGTGGGCCACTAGGGCAAGGATTGGGGGACCCAAAGATTGGATGGATGGGGCTCAACGGGACCAACTTCTATTGAGTTGAGGTTTTAAAGGTTTTGACCTGAACCTATATATCTTATACGCAGGACCACGGCATGTGCTGCGAGATTTTCTGGTTTCAGAGAGGTTCTCAGGTTCGAAGGTTTTCTGCGGAAATTGAGCCCTGGATCCACAGGCCGCATGAGCTGAATTTGGGGGCTCGCAGACCATCAACCTCCAAACGGAGCGCTAGACGGTTTGCGAGGCACTGGTTGGTTCCCAGTGTCCCTGGCCACCTCGGTTCTTGATGGCATTTGCAGCATCCTGGGCCGAATCTGTACCTGAAACGCTTCAGTCGGTGATCGCAGCAGGAAATCTAATTCCAAGGGACTTCCTCCAGTTAACCAAGATGTTCTACCCTAGATATCCTTTGACTCGATGGAAACTTGTGTCTGTGGATCCGCTCTCTTGTGCTGCCGTACGTCAGATCCCACACAAGCGAGAAGTGAGTTGCAGCGAGACTGCTGCAATCTGCGCATGTATGGCGCGGCTTTTGCTGCACACCTTTGGTTGAAAGGAGATGATCAACATTGGTTTCCGAGAGGATGCCCCTAGAACCCAAGGGCTTATCATGTTTTTTTCATACCTTTTCTCCGTGAATTGGCAATTTTGGGGCATACTTCAGCCTTGGGCGAAGCCATAAAGCTGCAGCCGAAATGGTTTGGACATGGAGGGGGCTGCAGTCAGGAGTGCAGTTAGCCTTATGCCAAGAAGTCTCACCAAAATTGAGCTGATGCGGTGCAAAGTTGGTGCAGCAGACTTTGTTGATCGCCAACAAAACCAGAATTCATGGCAAGCAACGGACGTTGAACCAAGGCTGGATAGGGTTGCATTTTGAGTACGCCCCGAGGCCGCGATGTTCCTGCTGGACCTGAGGGCCAGTTTCAATCTGTGGCGTGAAGGAGAAGAGTGGACTGCCTCAAATGCAGTATTTTTGCTGTTCCATACTGTCAAAGGCACCCGATTCAAGGTGGTTTTTCTTGATTGCAAATGATGTCTGTAAAATGCTGCCAATGCATGCAAAAAATGCCAGTACTTCTGAAAGCTACAATGGGCATCCTCCACCACCAGGACTGCACGACTGGAGGCCGTTATTTGATCCAACACAAACCCCGTGCGATGCTCAAACTGTCCTGGAAATGGTCCACACTTCACCCAGCAAAGCATCTTTGCCTGATGGTTGTGTGTTCGTGACAGAATTGCAAAAGCCATGGTGGTTTTTACACCCACTAGCATATAGTCATATTATGGCAGAACATACTGTAATTCAGAAAGCTAACTCTTTCCGCCGCAAAAGTTGAGGGACCTCCAAGTCATGGCCAAATAGTAGTTTGAATGGAAACACATCCCCAGACGAGCTGATTTAAGGTCGTTGTAATTTGTCTAAGCAAGATGATGTGGTTCAGGTTAGATTTTTTTAAACGTTGGAGCCCAGTATCAAAATTGCGGAGATCAGCAGTCTCCTTGACATTTGATCCGAAAGCAAGACATGTCCTTTGATATGCCAGCCTAGTAATTGGACATCTCTTGATGGGCAAATCATCTTGATACATTATCTTTGATTATAAATCACTACGGATAATCCATGGTAAACTCATGTGGATGACAGACAAATCAGTATAAACCCAGGATTTACTGCCAACCTTGATCACCATAGGTTGAATGCGACGCCCTGTGCAAATTCTGATGGCTCAAACACTCCATCTACGCCGTGATGACACATAGATCAGAAGCCTTTAACAGCCAAAGCAATTTCAGCTGTTTTCTGCATAAACCGTGCCTGAAAAACACTACCCTAGTGTCAGACAAACCCATATACTTAATATACTCCCCAGTTTTACCATTGTTTCATTCCACGTCAGGGTATCCGCCAGGGTAAGATGAGGCCCTTAAGCAACCAGACTGTTCAGTTCCTTTTCGAAAGGCGCTGGTTTCAAGAAATCCACGGGCCCCCAATGCAAGCGTTGCGGTTGCGGTCAACTGCTCCTGCACATGGCGGCCACGTGCTGTGATTCGTCTGCCATCTGGAAGCCATGGTTTCAATTGGTGATGTTAGGAAATCTACAACAAACAGGTATTGTTATTATGTTATTGTTGCCTTTAAATGTAGGGTTTCCGGGTTTCCATCCTGGGACGGTTGCGTCATTAATTCAATCACCAGCCTGCTGAGCTGGATGAATTCCTAATCGACTGACCATCAACTGACCTGATTCCGCTGCAAGGTGGCATGCAAAAGCAAAAAGGGAATTGGGAGCAAGTGCTGGTTGTCATGCGCGACCTGGCATATCCTGGCATTCTGTGGAAAAGGTTTCCTGAACACAGGAAGAACAGGATGAGGGCTGTTGAATTGTAACCTGTCGAGCTAGATCATAGTTAAACAGTTCTGTGATCATTTGAACTCACATGAGCTGTGAAGCCTCAAGGGAAAGTGAATTGTGAATGGGATTTCCGGGCTATTGGTTTTTGTCAAAAGATATTCAAAAAACTTCTTTGGTTTAATAGATCTTTGCAGGAAGGAGACCATTAGGTTTGATGGGTAGAAACCTTTCAACATCTTTCAACCATCAGGTTTCGTGGGAACCAACCCCTTTTTCCGCACCAACTGACCTGTGTTTTTTTCGACCGAGGGCATTCGGAGCGCTTGGACTTTGCTGATGAGGACGCATGGTTCCAGCCACTTGGCGATTCTGGTTTTCAGGGCAGCTGGAAAGCCAAGCTTTTGGACCAAAAACAGAGACAGAATACGTCAAAATCATCAAAATCCTTCAGAATTCATAATCTATAGAATCTATATGTTTATGATTGTTTATGTCTGATTATGATTATGTAACTCTGTCTATGGTCTATGTAGGTATCTCTCTATCTATCCATCTATCAATCATGTCCTCAGAAAGAATCTGGCAATCCAGTCTACCTCGTTTTTTGGTCTCTGCACACTGCGGCCCAACTGAACATGCCTCCCAACACGTTGGATGCGTCGGACAAAGTTTGGGACCGCAGATTATCGCAGATTGGTGTTCGCCAGGCATCCAGACTCTCGGATTTATCCGATGGACCCGCCCATCACCAGCAGAGGTGCCGTTTGCCTTGGGGTTTCCCGTAACGGGGGCCCCAAAAAACATCATCCACCCATCAAAAACATGGGGAAACCAATGGAAACGCCAAGCAAAATGGTTTGGGGCACCCCAAATTTTGAGAAACACCCATATGACAGGTCTCCACATGCCATGTCCAGGCAGAAGTCATGCGAAAGTTCAAGCGCGATTGCTTCGAGAATTCCTTGAGAGCAATGGTGCTGGGCAACTTGACTGTCCCGGAACCAGTTGTTGTGTCCTATTTGGCGGAGCCAGGGGACATTGTCTTTGGTGTCGCGCCAGCGCACCAGGGTCTCCAGACACACCTATGGATCAGCTTTCAGACTGACTTATGACAAGTCCTCCAAGTCCTCCCTTCTTTTTCCTTCTTTCTTTCCTTTTTCCCTCCTTTTTTTTCATTCACTCAACATCACTCAACAATCAAACAGCCTGGAGGCCTGGAGGTGTCGCCAAGGGCCCCTGTGCAAACGCCATTCCTTCTCAAGCTAAATGTCGCTCAAGGTGTCTGCATGCATGTGCACATACGCACACAGATAGACAGATAGGTAGATAGATAGGACAGATGGATGGATGGATGGACGGATGGACGGATGGATGGATGGATGGATGGATGGATGAATAAATAGACAAATAGATATTCTTGGAGCACGAGCTGAACTACCGTATGTCCTCTAAAAGCCAGCTGCACCCACAAACGCTGCATGGCCGATGCTTGCCCCAGGATTGACGTCATCATCACCTCTCCATACATTCGTTGCGTGCAGACGGCTGTGCACGTTCGGGAGGTCTTGGCGTGCAGAAAAGGTGGTCAGGCCGGGACATTTGGGAGCGGTCAACAGCTGGCCCCTTGTCACCTCAGTGCCGATGACAGGTGCCGCTATTGATCGACACCGAAGTTTCCGAGGCGCTGGATTTGGGGGCACCATGTTTGTCAGGTTGAGGTGTGGATCCCTGTAGCCGACCCTGCAGGTTGGAATCTACAAGAAGCCGCGCGGGATGACGGATCCAGCGTCACCCAGTGGCAAAAGATACTTTCGTCCTGCTTTGGTCCCATTTCTTCCCGGACATTCGCGGCAATTATTCCCGGTAATATAAAAGTGATAGTATCTTTCGTACAAAGATAGGCCCCCAACCAGACATTATATGAATGAGGTTTTGACTGTCAAACACACTTGACGGAACATCGGGAAAATGGTGGTTAAACTCTTAAACACTGGCGAACTCCCCTAAGAAGCTGAGGAAGAAATATCATTGCAGAATTGGTTGAAGGGACAGTTCTTGCTGTTTTTCAACACTGCGGCAAAACTACCAGGGTTTCAACCGACAAAATAAATCATCCATTGAAAGTCATAGACATAGTTGTGGCAGAATGCAATGTTTTTCGATGGTTCAATGGTTCAATCACCAGAATTTACAGCACTACCCTCTGGTAGTGTGTTACATTTTGATACATTTTGGGTATGGTTTTGGCTCAGTGGGCTCCATGATAAATACCTATTAAAATACCTGATATATATATATATATATACGCATACTATTGTATGCTATGGTGATTGATGATTGATTGCCTATTAACATTTTAATGGTGATTGATGATTTACCTATCATAGTAGCATTCTTGCACTTAGAATATTTTGGTTCAGATCCTTGAGCTCCCCGGTCCGGTCGAAAAATTCCACAATATTCTACGTGCATGTGGTCTCTTGCACTTAGAATATTCGACATTGAAGATATCAATAAAAGCATTGCTTCTTGAAGTGTGGCATTTGCAATCATGGCAATGTGATTTGGGAAGCACTAAGTCCTCAAGCAGGGTCGGGGTTAGGTTCTTTCAAGAAAACGCTTCATTCCTGCAAAATCTATAGATTGTCTTGAGCCAAGCTATGAAGGGCCGTTTTTTGAAAGCTTGAAGCGTTGCTGCTTCTGTGCAGGTTTGGGGATATAAACATTGGAAATGTGATCACATTCACACATTCTTTCAAATAGTCTAAGTGCAAGGTTTTTCAGTGTTCTGAACATTTCGGAGAAACCCCTCTCATACAAAAACCTAAGCAAGAAGCAAGATTTACAATAGTCAAGCGACTTCAAGGTGCATTAGATGGGTCGTTGTATCGCTTACAACCGCCAAATTTGCATCGCTTACAACCGCGTGATTTGTATCGCTTACACTGCCATCATGGTTCTGGGTCAGAATCACGTGTAGTGATCATGTTCCAAGTCGTTATTGCCATGGCCATCATGACAATCATAAGAACAATAATAATGATAACAACAGTTTTTATCATCATCATAATCATCATCACATTCACGTCTTTTTCTTCTGCATCATCAGCATCATTGAGATCAACAACCGAAACATTCAGCATATCATACCATCATCATGTTCATCACCATCCTCATCCGAGTGAAGCAAAGAAACCCTAAAGGGGTCGTCCCCCGAAGTTGTCTCATTCACTAGAACAGGAGTGATGGTGCAAGTGAGTCGAATTTGTTGGTTGTAATTGTAAGTGATTGCTGGTGGTGTAAGTGATTGGGTGGTGCAAGTGATGCGATTCTGTCGGGTGTAAGTGAGTCTGTAGCCATTGGATAGATACATCATCATACATCGACTTTTGCACGGTACATTGGAATTTAGATAGATACAGTAGGTGATACATGGAAACCAACAGCCATGGGTGGCATTTGAAGACAAAATGACTTGGAACGTACAGCAACATGGGGAACAAAAGCAACATTTCCACGTGTGTCGCAGGAATTGATCCGGCTCTGGAATATTCTGCAAATGTTTTTTTAGAATATTCGAAGTGAGGTGTCGTATTATTCTAACTGCAGTGGATTAAAGCTGGATTATGATTCTGATGATTTTCTGCTAGAATGTCAAACATATTTTAATGGTGATCCTGGTGATGGATGATTTAAAATTTATTCAGCCGCAGTTTACCGACTTGAAATCATCCATCACCATTAAAATATCTTTACCGCAGTTTAACAAACCTGGTAGTTAATAATAACCATTAATGACCATTAATAACAATCATCAATCACCATAGGCAATCAATCATCAATCACCATTAAAATATAATAACCTGGTATAACCTGGTGGTTTTCGGACCAACCTGCGGCTACGCACCTGCGACGTTTTACTGAGGCTGTTGAAGTCGCACCTGGAGTTCTGCTCGCGGCGACGGAGCTACAGCGAGGTTCTCCAGCTGCCGGACCTCAAAGGCCAGCCTGTTTCAGGGTTTCCCGTTTGGAAGCCACCTGTATATCATATATATTGACATTGGGAATATCATGGGATAGTCATATGTATGTGCATATGCATGTAATTAATGTATCTAATGTAATGTAATGTTAATGGCAATGTAATGTAATGTAAATGTAATGTAATGTAATGTTAATGTTAATGTAATGTAATGTAAATGTAATGTAATGTAATGTAAATGTTAATGTTAATGTTAATGTTTAATATTAATGTTAATGTTAATGTTAATGTTAATGTAATGTAATGTAATGGTAATGGTAATGTTAATGTTAATGTAAATGTAATGTAATGTAATGTTAATGTTAATGTTAATGTAAATGTTCATGTTAATGTTAATGTAATGTTAATGGTAATGTAATGTAAATGTAATGTAATGTAATGTTAATGTAATGTAATGTAATGCAATGTAATGTAATGTTAATGTAATGTAATGTAATGTTAATGTTAATGTAATGTAATGTAATGTAAATGTAAATGTAAATGTAGTGTAATGTAATGTTAATGTAATGTAATGTAATGTAATGTAAATGTATGTAAATGTAATGTAATGTAATGTTAATGTAATGTAATGTAAATGTAATGTAATGTAAATGTAATGTAATGTAATGTTAATGTAATGTAATGTAATGTACTGTAATGTAATGTAATGTAATGTGAATGTAATGTAATGTAATGTAAATGTAATGTAATGTAATGTAATGTAATGTTAATGTAATGTAATGTAATGTTATGTTAATGTAATGTAATGTGATGCAATGTAATGTTAATGTAATGTAATGTAATGTTAATGTAATGTAATGTAATGTGATGTTAATGTAATGTAATGTAATGTCAATGTAATGTAATGTAATGCAATGTAATGTAATGTAATGTTAATGTAATGTAATGTAATGTAAATGTAATGTCAATGTAATGTAATGTAATGTAATTAAATGTAAATGTAATGTAATGTAATGTAATGTAATGTTAATGTCATGTAATGTAATGCAATGTAATGTAATGTAATGTAATGTTAATGTAATGTAATGTAATGTAAATGTAATGTAAATGTAATGTAATGTAATGTAAATGTAATGTAATGTAATGTAAATGTAATGTAATGTAATGTAAATGTAATGTAATGTAAATGTAATGTAATGTAATGTAAATGTAATGTAAATGTAATGTAATGTAATGTAATGTAATGAAAATGTAATGTAATGTAATGTAATGTAAATGTAAATGTAAATGTAAATGTAAATGTAAATGTAATGTAATGTAATGTAAATGTAAATGTAAATGTAAATGTAAATGTGAATGTAATGTCATGTAAATGTAATGTAATGTAATACAATGCAAATGTAATGTAAATGTAATGTAATGTAAATGTAAATGTAAATGTAAATGTAATGTAATGTAAATGTAATGTAATGTAATGTAATGTAATATAAATGTAATGTAATGTAATGTTAATGGTAATGTAATGTAATGTAAATGTAATGTAATGTAAATGTAATGTAATGTAATATAAATGTAATGTAATGTAATGTTAATGGTAATGTAATGTAATGTAAATGTAATGTAATGTAATGCAATGTAAATGTAATGTAATGTAATGTAATGCTAATGTAATGTAATGTAATGTAAATGTAATGTAATGTAAATGTAAATGTAAATGTTAATGTTAATGTTTAATATTAATGTTAATGTTAATGTTAATGTTAATGTAATGTAATGTAATGTAATGGTAATGGTAATGTAAATGTAATGTAGTTAATGTTAATGTAAATGTTAATGTTAATGTTAATGTTAATGTAATGTTAATGGTAATGTAATGTAAATGTAATGTAATGTAATGTAATGTTAATGTAATGTAATGTAATGCAATGTAATGTAATGTTAATGTAATGTTAATGTAATGTAATGTAATGTAATGTTAATGTAATGTAATGTAATGTAAATGTAAATGTAAATGTAGTGTAATGTAATGTAATGTTAATGTAATGTAATGTAAATGTAATGTAATGTAATGTAAATGTATATATGTATATCACATAAGGGAATATCATGGGATCCGGACCTAGCAATATGAAAGCTTGGGTCTGAAAGTCGGGGATGTTGCCCTCGAAATGGCAATTTGGGTATGGAAACGGATGTCAATCGGTGGAAGGGTACCTCCGTGTGTCAGTTGATTCCAGAGGGCGGTAGGGGGCCACGTGGCCGAAACATTCAGCAGGGCCCGTGGTTCCAGGTGTTGAGTTGCTGAACTCGGATGACTTTGCAACGGCCTGAGATGGGAACAGTTGCGGTCAGGAGAAATCCATCATTTCACATCATTCATATAACAATAGTAATATTTACTTCATGTGCGAGACCCCATCTCTGCAGTTTCGATTCATATGGTTCAAGTATGCTTCATGAAGGATCTGCAGTTGCTATTTGATTCACCAAAGATCCACATATTTGTTGGTCCCCAAATCACGAAAGCTAGCAGTAGCTAGCTGGAGTTTCTTCTTGCTTTAGCAAGGGATGAGGCGGGCCAAATGCCAAAGGTGTGATTTTTAACGCGAACCCCCACAGCACCCCGGTCGCATTTTGGGAAGCGGATGAGCAGGGGCTCAATCCCCCCACCTCGCCCATGTTCCCGTTCGCAGCTGGCACGACTGGCTCCCATCTTCCCCCGCTTAGCTTTCCGCTCGCCAACCCCTCGCGACTCAAGTAGTTCAAGCAACCGGTGGCGCTCCAGGTTGGCATCCAGCCGCCGTTTCCCGAGCAACGGCGAGCCGCGCACCTCCGGGGTCTCTTTCGCTTTAGCGTGGCTTGGCGGGTCACGGGGTCGTGGTGGTGATGCCCCGAAGGGTGGAAGCAGGGGGCCAACCAAATTTAGGATGTGTAACCAAGGATATGGGGTTGGCCAGAAGTACGGAGATTTCAGGTTTCCAGATGGTTATGACCTCGGGTCAATATGTGGTCAAATCCAGACTTGGGTGGCACATAGATCTCTGCCAGGAAGCAAGGAAGATGACATTGCCTTCTGAATCCGTTTGGGCACGAGTCAAAAACCACATTCAACCTCAATCAGATTTACCTCAATTTTGCAGCCAGGAGTGGTTGGAGAGAGGCCACCAGACAGACCTCAACTTTTTGATCATCACTCACCAGGACTGTGGCTCTGTTGGCTATGGGGTGGTCTCATCATAGCTGATGGAACCCTTCATGAACCCAGGATGCTACAAGGTGTGGCCCCCCAAACAAGGAAAAGTGAATCACGAGCTAAGCTAGGTTAACAAGGATTAATATTGTACATGTGCCAACCTCAAATACTGGGGTGCACCACTTGGTAGAGGAAACCTTTCCAACACTGCAGTTGCAGGATCTTGTGCATACCTTTTGCTCGATGATCAAGCCAGAAGTGTGCATTGAAGCTGGGCGCAGGGGGCTGGGGCCCTTGGGGCCCTGGGGAGCCTGGGGCCCTGGGAGGGACGGCACCATCGCAGTTTGCCCCGAGGAGTGGGTCAAGTATTGCGGCTGGGGCGCAGCATTCATCCATCGCTGCGGCAAAGCTGGGGCTGAGACTCTGGCTTGACCCCGTGATGTCTTTGAATAGAGGGGTTGTCTCCCCAACGGCCAATAGGTACATTAAGACAGGTGGACAATGTGTATAATACTGTACATGTATATATGTGGTATATTATGTATTTATAGATGCGCACACACACACACAGTATTACAGTAAACCCACCGCGACCCTATATTTCTCCAAAACGACATCGTTGGTAGCCTCACAATTGTATTTTTCAAACGTTCTATTGTGATTGAGAAGGGCTGGCTTGATTTGTGGGGGTCGACTGATGCTGAAGCAGCCAAATGCGGTTTATAAATGGATTATTCAATCAACCAAGAGCATTGTGTGCATAGTCCAAGCCTTCAGAGTTGGTATTCAAAAATCGGCATTCATTTTGTACCTCCCAGCACGAAACCAGTCGTGGCTAGCGATGTCAACAGAGGCTGCGAAGACAAGGACTCCGCCTGCCATTCACTCCCTGAAGATGATGGCAGATTTTGGCTTCTTGTCCCATCCGCAAAGATAAGTTGAGCATAGCTTGCTTGGTCAATATCCCAAGGGTGGATCATTATGGTGAACAACCTGCCAACCTGCCAAGGGGGATGCTCATTCTCCGAACATGGACCCAATGGAAGTTCGAAGGGGATCTTAGAGATTTTTGACCCTTCCATTGGGTGGAAATTCTTCTGTCGCTGTCAGGTTCAGGTGTGAGGTGGTCGCCGTATTCTGTGGATCCATTTACTGGACAGCAGCTCCTGTGCAGCAGTTCAGACCGTCAAAAGTGGACCGTTGGTCTGGACCAATTATAGTCAGGGTTGGATTTATTATCCCAAGGTCTGGCCGAACTTTTCAGGTTGGTGAATTCTGGTGGGCCGGCTTCCCTCATCATAGACATTCTTTCTAGCACCAGGTAAGCAGGACTGGTGACTGGTGGGCGATTTGTAGCTCTATGATGGACATCCCTTCAAAGCCTGCTGGAAAGGAATTTGGGGTTATATAATTCTCCGGTGAACTGATTGGTGGCAGAAATGAATTATTTTGAGATAACAGTGTCTTGGTGGCTGTGGCCCAGGAGCCGCTGTTTGTACTAAGTATAGGAATGCCGGAGAGATCATGAATGATAGACGAGGTTAATTTCACCAATATTTCTCTTCATAAGTTTTTTTTTTGGGGGGGGAAGAGGGTGAAATCTCCACAGCACTGGGATGACTGGCCCAGGATGAGATGGTACCCACCCCAAGAAGACACCGGAGTTGCTGCCATCGCCACGACTTTTTCAAACCAAGCCACCGCGGAGCTCGAAGACATGAAGCGCTACCCGGTGATGACCTGATTCGCCACCTGAGAATGTTCCGGTCATTCCGGGGGGGGGGGCCCAGAATAGCTCCGCACTGGTGCAGGCGCCGGGTCAGGTTCAACCAGGTTCCGGAGAAAGTCTGGGAGGCTTTGGTGCAGAGACAGGGGTCAGGTTCAACAGGGTTCCCGGGGAAGGTTCCGGAGAAGGTTCCGGAGAAGGTTCCGGAGAGAGTCTGGGAGGCTTTGCTGCAGAGCAGGTCAGGTTCAACAGGGTTCCCGAGAAGGTTCTGGAGAAGGTTTGGGAGGCTTTGGTGCATAGCCAGGTCAGGTTCAACAGGGTTCTCGAGAAGGTTCTGGAGAAGGTTTGGGGGGCTTTGGTGCAAAGCCAAGTCAGGTTCAACGGGTTCCGGAGAAGGTTCCGGAGAAGGTTCCGGAGAAGGTTCCCGGAGGCTTTGGTGCAGAGCAGGTCAGGTTCAACAGGGTTCCCGAGAAGGTTCTGGAGAAGGTTTGGGAGGCTTTGGTGCAAAGCCAAGTCAGGTTCAACGGGTTCTGGAGAAGGTTGCAGAGAAGGTCCTGGAGAAGGTTTTGGGAATCTTTGGTGCAGGGCCAGGTCAGGTTCCAACAGGTTCCACCGCTTGGCTTCGCAGCACGCTTCAGAAAGATTTGTAAAAATAAAACGTTGCGGCTGTTGGGGATACCACCGAAGCTTTTTTTTTTTGGGGGTTTTGTGAGAGTCATTTTTTGTGAGTTATTTTGATGTTGTTTTGTAATAATAGTAATAGTAATAATTATATATTTTATTTATTTTGTTCTTAAGAGTCTTTGCAGTAGGTTTTGCACAAGGGAACTCTTGCCTCCTGGACGCATTGTTTGCATTCATAGTCTTACTCCTTTGAAAGGGAAATCCTCAAAAACCATCAAAACCTAGTGGTTCTATTTATCGTTTTAGAACGGATTAGATACTTAAAATAACCTGAGATATCATCTATGGTAATTTCAGGATCCTAAAATGGAGGTACTGAACCATATACACACTTGCTCAGAAACATCATTGCGAATTACTGTTGTGGAATGCATCTCATGTGCACAAGACAATCCCTTACAAACTGCCAGGAAAAATTAGTTGATCCAGCGTGAAATTCATGGCGAAGTAAATTTTCTACGTCCTTGCTCTGAAGAAGGTTCTGATGCAGCTGACCAGTTGTAAATACCCAAATAACCAAATAAATCCAGATTGCGACAACAGTGCAGTAGAGACTCTTCAAATGGAAATTCGACATGCCGGTACTTGGCTTAGCCGGTTGCCATTGACGGTAAATTGGAAAAATGCAGGTACGTCGGGATGATCAGTCCCGATATCACAATCTCAAACCACCGTCTTCGTTGGGCAGTGGATGGAATGAGATTCACTGCCCCCCTGCTTGTTTGAAACTGACCCCTGCTTGTTTTAAACTGAAATAAAACCAAAAAACCAGATTCAACAATGCCATGGAAGTTTTACGTCTGTACAGACGTTTCACACAC
>Ga0126342_10005098_pt1 | contig 22760 bp, 24 predicted proteins | sample Cyp1metagenome_FD_92528 | JGI IMG/M metagenome (GOLD analysis project Ga0126342, IMG submission 92528) | Coral microbial communities from Lord Howe Island, Old Settlement Bay, Australia - Cyphastrea 1 metagenome | ecosystem: Host-associated > Invertebrates > Cnidaria > Coral ...
AGATTTCCTTGCTTAGGAAAGAGTCTAGGAATGTGCTTAGATAGCTCCCCAACATGGTTGCAAACGCAAAGACAACGAAAGGCCCTTAATCCATCCCCGGCAGTTTAGATCTGAATCCGTGAAACTACTTCCCTTGCATTTTTGCAGTATTTCATGTTGATTTGAACAAAACACTGGAAAACGATAGGGCCCCCCCCAAAGAGCGATAACTTATATTTTTGTACCAGGCATAAACAATTGATTTTGACGGCGGCTCATATATATATATATATGAAGGTTCCAATATCACCCCCATCTCCATATTTGAGGAGTATCCATAATATATATGGCCCATCTCACCCAAAGTATTCAAATTCAGGATCAAGTGATCACTCACTTGAGAGACCACCCATTTTTTGGAACATGTAGACATCCGTTTTTTTTGGATTTCACCAATAAATGTGGATTTAACCATGACCATTACTATAGATGAGATTTATCATGGTGATATGACCATAGCGGGTCATTTTTGTGTCATGGTGCCGTAATTCAGCCCAGTTTGAGATGATCCGCAAGAACTTGACTCTGCCAGCTATGTTGATATAGCCGAGGGTCAAACTGCAAGAATTCAGGCCTTTGGTTGGTCTGTATTGGCAACTCAAACATGTGGGTAACTCAAATTGCCAACATCGGAAGAGAACCTATATTCATACATACATACATACATACATACATAGATACATAGTATTTAATCCTCAGAGTAGGTGGTTATGACAGCTATTTATCATCCAATTTCTGGATTCGAACAGCCCCATGGCCCCATTTCTTGGATCCCAAACTGAGCCGGGAACGGCCTCAGTCCATGGTGAGCCTTGGATCACGCGAGTCCTTGCCACTTTCCAGGCGGATGGGTTGATGCGGTGACCCTCCAAGTGCCTTGAAAAATGGTATGTTTACCCCCCAAAATTGAGGATGTTGAGAATTTTTAGGAGGCAGCTGGAGGATCTAGGTATACATACATATGTGTATATTTATTATGTATATATAGAGAGAGAGATGGATAGGATAGGATAGGATAGGATAGGATAGGATAGGAAGAGAGAGAGAGAGAGAGAGATATATATATAGATAGGTAGATAGATAGATAGATAGGAAATATTTAGATAGATTAGATAGATCGGTAAATAGATAGATTAGATAGATAGATTAGATAGATCAGATAGATTAGATAGATTAGATAGATTAGATAGATTAGATAGATAGATAGATAAGAAATAGATTGATTGATAGATTGATTAGATTAGATGCGATGAGATTAGGTTAGATTAGATAGATAGATAGATAGATATATATATATAGAGATAGATATATAGAAAGATACATAGATAGATATATAGATATATAGATAGATATATAGATGGATATATAGATAAATATATAGATAAATATATAGATGGATATTTAGATAGATATATAGATAGATATACAGATATATATATGTGTAGATATAGAGACAGATATAGATATATATATAGATACATAGACGCACGTATACACATTTAGCCAACAAATCGACAATATGATATGGAGAAATGATGGTTGGGTTTGAAAAGGTGGTCATGAATTTATGACACTACTCTACGGGGATGGATTTGGCCAACATGCTACTGCATCAGCGCCCAGACTGATGGCTGTTTGTGAGGTTCTACGATGTAGCCTTGAAAGAGAGGTGTCCCCATCAACCAGGAAAGATCTACCATAAAACCCTAGTTCTCGGAGTTAGCAACTTTGCTGAAGCAATCCACATCATTTGCTCATCATTTGCTCTACCAAAAAGCCATTTCACCAGCAACCACCAGTTGGATCTATCATGATATATCTACCATAAAACCCAACAGTTGGAGTTCTTGCAGCAACTTTAAGCGTTTCGGAACCTGATTTTCCCACGGTGAAATGGGGCTGGTCGCTTCAGCATCCTCCCAGGAGAGGTTCGACACGACTGGATCCGCTGGAGACCACCCCCAAGGTGTGGCAAGTTCGGCGACGTAGGAACCAGGTTCTATTCTAGGATGGAAAACCATGATTTATAGATATCTAATAGAATCTATAGTGTGAAAGTTCTGGCGATCATATTTCTGGGGATAATAGTTGATCAATGATGGCTGATTGATGACTATTCTATGGAGTTGGACTATCCTATGTGTATTTTTGATTATAAGAATGAATGAACTGGAAATCCGTTCTTAAGATCCTACTAACCAGTAATTTTAGGGACGACATTTCGGGTTTGAACACTGTTCAGTTGCATATTTGGATGATTGGCGGATGGTTGGTTGGGGTTGTTTGCTTGGTTGGTTGGTTGGATGATGGTTGATAGTGGTCAGTAAGTGTTAAACATTGTTAAACGTTGTTAATATGTGGATTTACTGGGATTTAACCAATGAAGTTATGGGGATTTACATATAGCCATTTTATGGGAAGGTAATGGGGATGCACAAATATGATACAGTATTTGGATTAAGTCTTCAACGATGTGGATTTCAATTAACATAAATTGAGATGACTTATATAAACTGAGAAAAATTGGGATAGAATGGAACAGTCACGTGGTGTTATTGGAATATTGGTCAATATATAGATAGGAACGATTTTGACTCACACTGATATGACCGTCATCAAGAAGGTGGTTCCCGAGCACTCTCAGATATAACATGTCAATCTACAGTAGATAACCTAGGACCTAGTAGAAATCAACTCTATGGTTGATTGCTTGAGGGTATCCCGTGCATTGAGGGAAATCATCCAGAAATGAAGCTGGATCGCTGTGCTGCGATGACCATCCCTGACCACACATGGCAGTGGCCACTCAAGTGGCTGATTGCAACAAGGATCCTTTGAGTGTAAGGCATAAGGGCAGCCCGCACCTGTGATGGCCACAGTGAGAAAGTGTCCATCTTTTCGTTTCCTTTGCTAGGAAGAATGACGCCGATGGGGAGGATGTTCCCCGAACGAGCACCACATGCTATCCCACTGTATTATGTGGTCCCTAAATAGATCCTTTGATTATTTTCGTTCAGGATCATCCTATTGATTTCCCAGGAACGAATGGTTATTGACCCTTGGTCCTTGGTCAATGTGCTGGAATCGTGCAGTATGCCCTCTGGTAAACGTTTACGTAGCGAACTGGAAAATCACCCTGCTATTCATGGGAAAATCCACTATTTCGACTGGGCCATGGCTTCAATAGCTATTTTGACATAACCAGAGGGTACTCCTAAATCAAATCTGGTGTCCTATTGGCGCCCATGCCATCACTGCCGGCGTATGATCAATTGGATCCTCCTTTTCCTATTCCCAGATCATTGGTGATTCTACCTATTGTCATCGGTTATTGAAACGGTTATTTTCCCAGTACCCAGTACTCATCCCATGATCGTTCCCTTATTCTTGGTTATCTTCATCCCACTATTATGCAGGTTGATTATTCCACTATTATCTCATCATTGTTTGTTGAATCAACCATGTCATCCTCAGTTTTTGTTGGTCATTATCAATCCCATTAGTGTTGGTTCTCCCATGATGGTATGTATTGCATACCATTATCCCAATATGGTTGGCTATTGTCAAAAGTTCTTTGTCGGTCATCCCATTATATATTCTTGGTTGGTTCTCCCAAAAATATCCCATCATTGTTACCATCCCCAGTTTTCTGTTGTTCATCCGATGATCTGTGGCCACTCACACGTCTCACCTCCAATGCATGTAAAAACACCAAAAAAAAAAGGGGCAGACATGTGTCTCTTTTAGAAAGATTGAAACCCGTTGTAGGCGATGGTAAGCACATGGTTTTGTAGGATGTGTTTATACTAACGGGTGCAAAACCGTAGATGTAGCGTGTGGATTTTGCGCGTTCTTTTTGTTTTGCTTTTTGGGGGCTTGGGATGGGTGGGCTGGGGTTGGGTCGGGATTCACGCTCCTACGTACGCTACCCTGACACTTGTGCCGTTAGCATCCCCACCCCTTAGCCCTCGTTTTCCGGGGGGGCCAGAAAAATTGTAATTTACAGTATCCGGGGGGGAGGGGATTTTCCAGCTAGCAATATTTGATGACACCGGAGGGTATGTAGTTTGGGAAGTCACATTTGGTTGCTCTACTTCAACTTAGAGTCTTGACGATCCCGCGGAAGGTCGATTCTTGTCGGCAGTTTGTTGGACATAGTCAAAAAACAAATTCACGGGTTTTATCATCATGTTCCCTATGAAAAAGATATAAAGATAAGATAACTAGATAACCGCTTTTTTTTGGCCGAGGCCCTACCCCATTTTCAGGCACATCAATTTGTTTGAAGAGATGAATCTGAGACCTGAGATCGTGGAGATTACTCGACGATCATTAAGATGTGGATCTACAGTATTAAATGATTAAAGGATTACAAAAATTACAGGATGGTGCCCCCCCAGTTATAAGTTAGTTTCTAAACCCCATTAACTATATAGCTATATCTGCCATAAACCATAGGTTTAATGGGAGTTATGTGAACCCCAACTTAGCTAACTATGGGGCACCACCTTGTAGACCATCAACATAACCCAGCCATACCCATGGCCCACACCAAGTCAGGTCCGTGCCGACTCCGAAGACTTTTTGGTGGAGATGGTTGTAGGTGGGATCGTGGCAAGACTTCATTGCTGATACGTTGGGCTGGGGATGGGTCAACTTATCCTGGGTTTGTTTAAGGTGATTTGGCTGATTTTCCCAATGGGTAAAGCCACCAGGACTGGGGATTCTTTTTTGTGAATATGTGTTGATTTTTTTGGGGACCCCGAATCAGCAAATCCAAGTTATGAAAGTCCCCATGGGAAGAATCATCCAGCTAGCTATGACTTGTTGGGTACCAAGGAGGGTAGGTCTTTTTTCCACTAGGTCTGGAAAATGTGTATTAAGAATGGGTCAATGATGGGTTACAGTAATCATGGTTAATAGTGGCTAATGACTACTGCGGCTAATAGTGGGTTAAGAATGATTAATCGAATCATCAAACCATGGTTGGCAATGGGAAATTCATGAAATTCCCAAACTCAATGGAAGTTTGAACGGGAAAGGCTTGGGAAATTCCGGAATTGGAAGTTGATAGGGGAAATGATCCAACTTAAATGGATGATTTTGCAAGTCATGTGGAATGGCGGGTCCTGGCTTTGTCGAATCCTAGGATTTGGTTGGCCAGTCAGCCATTGCCATTGCCGCATCCTCACCACTACCATGGTTACCATTGCCATTTACCCTCTGTTTATTTAGTTCATAGCCATGGTATAGATGGCCCATTTATAGATGGTTTACCTATTTAAAATGGTGATTTTCCGTGGCTATGTTAAATAACCAGATGGTAACTACGAAATCCTCACTCAAGTTCAGCCATTCCTCAAGTCCCGCGGCCGGTTTCAAGCCTCTGATGTTGTCCTGAGTGAAACTCTTTTTAGTGGGTCGCTAAAATCAAGAACGCTTTGGTCGAAATGTCCTGTGGTTCTTCGTCCCAATTTCTGGTTTTCAGGGAAAAACTAGTGGTCAGTTTTCACGTTGGTTATAGTCATCCCCAAATAGATGGAAAAGTAGTCATCACCATCAAATTAGTAGGGATTTACTTTTCCATCTATTTGGGGATGACTATAAATTATGTGAAAAAATCCTAGAAGCTTTTGAATCCTGGAGATTGCTTTAAATATCTTTAAATCAAGGTGGGGCCCCCCAGCTATGTTTGTTGCCTTCTGACTCCATGAATGAAATAGTTCGATAATGTTCGAAAACGTTCGATATAGCATGGTTTGTTCAAGGTCATTGAAAAAAATGGGAAATCCACTTGGGGAACTTTAGGGAATATGTTTCTATGGTTTTTTCTATGGTTTTCTATGTTTTTTTTGGGTGCTTCCTTAAGCAACTCCAATGATAAACTGATAAACCATCGATTTCACCGTGACCTGTGCGATCGGAGGAAGTCCGGCTGGCGCCACCTCTGCAGCTCTGCCCGGTGTGGCTCGGGGCTCAAGGTGCGGCTGGTGATGGGTCAAGTTACCTTTGAAATTACCATATGACTAGGGCAACATCCATTAACATCATCAACCAGATATCTTGGAGTAGGGTCTTGAAGGGTTTTGACCCATAACCAGGTTTAAGTCTTTTTATGACAAAGCCCGAAAATCCGGAGGTTCATCATCTTTTTTTTGGACGGAACCACACATCGTCTGGTTGGTTTCAACTGTTATTTGTTTTCACCCACATTTGGGATGATGAGCGCCAATGATTGTTGTATTGCGATGGGTAGAAACTACCAACCAGTTATCTGGATATATGAGGATGTTAGGAATCTATTTTGATAGTTTTGAATTATATGTGGGATGGTTTTAAGATATGCATAACTGTTGCAGGTAACCTCTCTATTTGTTGGTAAAAGCGTAAGGTTTTGCGAGCGTCAAAACCTGCTTAGTCAACCCATTGTATCAATTGGTTAACGTTTGGGATGAATGTTTATGAGGGATGATATAATGAACTATTTGATGTACGCGTTTACAAACCAACATAGCCATCACTGGGGGGGGGCCTCACTTTGTATGTTGATGTCACTTGCATGGGAGGCCCTGAAAAGTTATAAAGGGCATGTACACCCCTTTCAGTGGCTTCAAAAGCTGGGGGCGCGACCAATACAACATGGGATTTTGCCAACAACAACAGACGAAGGGGAAGCAACCAAAAGGATCGAGGAGGTGCCTTTTGTACGCAACAACCATGCCAATGGCCAACATACATGGGTTTGTCTGAGAATGGGGTACCCCCAAGTCGTCCAACGCTTCATGATGTTCCCCCACTCAGATGGACCCCAAAAGGGGTGGTTTTTTCAGTTTCAGACCTGGATCAAGGCATCATTGCGGCTCAAAGGCCTCGCGCTCCTAGTGTCTCTTCTTACTATCACACTCAGTTCAAGATGACTGGTGAGGAGGTTGCTGCACCTTTGTTGTTGGTCACCCGTCCTTTCCAGCCAGCATGGCTCCTGTCCATGCCAAAGACCCAAGCCATTCTGGGAGTGGAAGCTCAGAAAGTGGCCATGGTCTACAAGCATCACGCAGCGGTGAAAGATAAAGCATCCAAGGTGAGCCAGGGCGTCATCAACAAGGTTGGTGATTTGTGTCGGCTTTTGGCCTTTCAGCCGCAGTACAAGGCTCAGTTCCGCGCACGGCCAGATGTGTCCCAGGGGGAGCTGATTCGCGTGACGGACTGGAAGTTGCTGACCCCCGAGAACTATGACAGAACCTGCTTCCACATTGAGGTGGATGTGTCCGGAACCGGCCTGGAACATTTGGTGAATGGAGCCATGGGCAAGGCTTTGTCGGTGTACGCCACCAACGATGCGGACAAGGTCATGAAGTTCATCCGCCACATGAAGCTGGACCCTGATGAGATCGTGTCCGTGGAAGACATCGCCCCACCCTCCGAGGATGGCACTGTGGTGCTGACTACCGTCTACAAGCTCTTCAGCCAGTACCTGGATCTCTTTGGAAAGCCCAGCCGTGAGTTCCTGAAGAAGCTCTTCCCCTTTGCTGAGGATATCATGGAAAAGGTGCAAATTGCGGAGCTTACCTTAGACCGAAAGTCAGAGGACTTTTTGGATCGCCAGGCACGGGCATACACCTATGCGGACTACATTTGTGAGTACAAATCATTGAAGATCCCTGTGGCAAAGTATGTGGAAATTCTCCCAACCATCAAGCAGCGTGTGTACTCCATTTGCTCCTCCAGTGACTACCACCCTGGCAAGTGCCAGCTATTGGTGGTGCGTGAAGACTGGCAAGCGAAAGGTGGCGACACCAAGTTTGGTCTTTGCTCTAGCTTCCTGACCTTCTTGAGGCCTGGAAGCGTTTGCGTGGCACATGCTACACACTCTGTGATGCAGATTCCAGAGGACAAGACGGCACCGATTTTCATGGCCGGTCTTGGAACAGGACTTGCGCCATTCCGAGCCTTCATCGAGCAGCGAAAGCACGAGAAGAACCAGGGCCACCGGGTGGGCCCTATGACGCTCTTCTTCGGTGGCCGCCATGCGCATGCGGAGTACTACTACCGCGATGAGTTCGAGAACTTCGAGGCCGAGGGACTGGTGAAGTGCTGCAACGCCTGGTCCCGAGACCAGAAGCAGAAGGTCTACGTGCAGCACAAGATCATGGAGCAGGCCGATGACATCTGGGCCAACTTGGGACGAGAAGGCTCCCGGGGCTACTTCTTTCTCTGCGGCTCCAAGCAGCCCGAGAAGGATGTCTTTGCCGCGCTCATCAAGATCTTTGAGATGAAAGGTGGGTTGAAGAATGAGGAGGCCCATAAGAAGATGGAAAGCTTGCAGCTGGCGGGTCGCTATGTCACGGAGGTCTACTAGTCGTCAGCGACCAGAAATAAAAAATATTAAAAATCGTAGCCAGCCGCGTCACGAGTCCAACAGATATATGATTATACAGGTACATTTACACTCATTTATAATCATTTATATAAGCTATATATATATATTGATTATTTGTTATATTACACACACATACATATAGTATTATGATATGACATTATATTGTACATATACACTTGTTTATCATATGTGTATCTGTATATATATATATGTATATATATATATACGTATATACCGCGTGTATTTCACACCAAATGTATTTATATAATACAAATTAATACAGTATATAGCAAGAATCACAAGTGAAGTGTGTTTTTCATTGTTTGTCTATCATGCTTCAAAGGCGGACGCGTCATGGACCAGAGAAGCCAATCAGAAAATCAGACACTCCGTGAATTTTTCTGCACTGGGAACATACCAGTGGAATGCTTACCACAGAGTTTTCGGGGCCGGGTCCCACATTTTCCGAAGTGCTGTTCATAGCCCTGGACGAACTTCCCAGGAACTGTGCAGCTCTTCTAATCCTCCAGCGCGTGTGTTCAGGTCGCGCAGGTCGCGCAGGTCTGTGTGAACTGCCTGCGGTGCAAAAGAATCGCAACTGTTGTGCACCCCAGTTATCCTTTGGTTACGTCAAAATAGCTATCAAAAATGGCCATAGAAATAGTTGATTTACCCATTAATAGCATGGTGATTTTCCAGTTCGTTATGTAAACCTTTACCGGAGGGTACCAGGTAAGGGAATAGTTTGCATGTGCTATTGCATTGTTATCCTGAACTGCTGATGGAAATCCAGGGGTGGACAAGGTTTTCCCTGACCGTTGAAACTTGTCTAATAGAACATGTCCACTGCGGTAAACCGTCATAAACTATCCCCAATATTGACCTTTTTATGTGTGGGATATCATCCCCAAATATGGTTGGTTTATGGCAGCCAGGGTTCACCAAGAAAAACAATGCCCAGATCTCTCTAGGCTTGTGGAAACCCTCGTGGCAAGCATGAAGATGACTAAGGTCAGCTGTGAAAAATCATCGAACGATGACTGGATTTGCCATCTTTGATTCCTGGAGGGGTAAGACTTTACTCGTAAGTTCAAGGCCACCCGAGTTTTTTCCAGAACTTGCCAACTTCCCACTCGCCGGCAGGTGCTTCACTTCTCAGGCGCAGATCTGAAGAGGGAGGACAAAACAAATGGGAAACTTTGAGGTTTTTGTCCATGTTCAATAATTTTCACCTATGTTCAATATATATATATATATATTACATATATATATATATTAAATATATATATATTATATTATATATATATATTAAATAAATATATATATATATATATATGTAATATAATATATATATAGTACATATATATATATATATATATATTATTAAATATATATATGTATGTATATTAAATAAATAAAAATAAATATAAACATATAATATATATATATATTGAATATATATATATATATTATATATTATATATATATATTATATATATTAAATAAATATATATATATATATATATTTGTTTATTTATTTATTTAATATATATTAATAATAAATGTTATTATACAGGCTTTGGCCCATTTCACCATGGAGATTTTATCTTACAGGGAAGGTCTCGTGGCGAGTCGCTGTTCAAGAAGATGTCGAAAAAATCAGCCTGGTATAAACCAGGTATACCCTCTGGTAGACATACAAAAAACTATGGAAAAATCACAATTTTTAATGGAAAAATCCACTATTTCGACTGGGCCATGTTCAATAGCTTTTTGTATGTTTACCAGAGGGTAACCCAATTATACAGGGAACAAATAGTGGATAAAGCCCAATTCATAGAATATATTACCACAATATATTACCCAATGTTAGCAAAACACGTTTCGATATCAACCATAGTTCAGTTATTATTTTATGTTTTGTCCATATTTGGGTTGTACTTGGTGCTCGTTGAGTTACTAAAGCTGACCAGGCAAACTGCTCGCTCCAAACTTGTCCGTTTTTTTGGAGCCAAAAGGCAGATCGCTAGATATGATTGACATGATGAGGCATAGGTAGGCGGTGATATTGATCATAATGTGGTCAAAACAATAATAAACCATCCCCCAAATCACCATAAATGCTTGGTATAAGCCATTCCCAAATGAGTGGTTTATTATTGTTTTAACCACATTATCCAATAATTTGAACATACCGCAAAGTATCTCTTTAAAATGATTTTTCTATCCAATACCGTTAGTCTGTGTGTGTGTTTTTTTTTTGCGATCATGGTATGATCGTCCCGAAATTGGGGTGATAAGCCATGGACCACAAATAGTTCGATGATAAATTTACCATGTGTTTAGCTTAAGTTGTGATTTCTCATAGCTGTAATTCATATACCTGTTGGATCATGGCGGTATCCTCTGGTAACATAGCGAACTGGAACACCACCATTTTTTTAGATTTTTAATAGCAAAATCAACTAATCAACTATAAATGTCATGCGTCATTTTCCATAGCTATGTATAGCTATCTTACTTTACCCTAGGCTATCCGGTTTTTTTTTGCAGATGAAAACCCTGATGTCTCGACAGAAACCAGGTTTCTCGAATCCGCTTGCCCAGCGTGTCACACGACAGCATTGGCGTTGCATGATTCGTACCTACCCTCTGGTTATGTCAAAATAGCTATTAAAGCCATGGCCATTTATAGTGGATTTACCCATTACAGTAAATATGGTGATTTTCCAAGCATCGATGTCCTTTTCCCATTGGTTGGTTGGTTAATAGAGGCGTTTGTTTATCCCTTTAACATCTTTAACAACAGGTTTCTATGATGATAGATGGTATACCAGCTCCCGGCCCCTCCATGTTTACCAAAAGGACATTGGTACCAAGATGCAACTTGATAATTCGTAGCTAACCAAAACTACCATAACAGTCCCTACTAAGTTATCTGTTAAAAATCAAACAGTATGCGACCTACCATAACTTGTTGACTGTTAGCAAGATGATTCCTCTTCTCAAATGTTGTGTTTTTGGTTGACATGGTTGACTATGACACTTCTCGCTCTTAATTTCTTCGTAAACATCTTGCATGGAAGACACAACAGATAGGGTGAACAAGCCTGCTGAAGTTTGCGACCGGAAGTGGTTCCGACCCACAGATGGATCAAAACTCATAGACGATCTTTGGTAACCTTTGGTGCATATGGTCTGCAGCTACCAGTAAATATATAATTGATGGTGTAATTGCCAGTAATTACTGGGATCTTAACCGCACCCACATCTATGTATATATATATACAGTATATATATATAGATAGATAGATAGATAGATAGATACATACAGATACATACAGTATATATATATATACATATACATATACATAGATATCCATTTTTGGTGTGGCATACTTCCATGTATTTTTGGCATAGCCCGCTGTCACGCAAAAATCATCTCGTGATGTGACCAAGGGATGTGGAAAGATGTCAAAGTACTCCAGCATTACCCCGTTGTGTGAAGCGTCTGGCAGACGCCTGTGCCTTCGGGGAAGGGAATGGCTGGCATGTGGCCGAGAGATATGTCAAGATATGTCAAAATATGTCAGAAGACCTTTTGGGATATATTGGTCATTCAACCACGATACCCGGTGTTGGGTGTTGGTGGTGGTGGGATTGAGACTCTGATGAGTGCTGGGCCCCCATGTGTGCAAGGGGTTCGGCACTTTCCCTTGTACATAGACGCATGGTAATGTGACTTCTACCATGTAAAGTCTTCATGATCCCTTCCTCTTGCCTGAATCTAGATCGATCATAGATTTCACAAAGATTCATAGATTTTGTTGATTCGGTTTTATTTTTATATATTAATGTGTATTTCTTTGAAACCAAGCTTGGGAAACTTTCCTGTATATCTACCTGGTGGCTTCCAAATAGCCTAGGGGCCTAGGGTAAACTAAGATAGATACAAAAAAGATAATAATTAATAATTTCTATATGTTTTTCGTGGGGAAACCACAGATTTTCCACATCTACCTTAATTTACCCTAGGTGGATGGCTCACCGCCTGACGAATCCAGCGTTGGATGGTCTTTGGCTCAAGCCACGACGCGTCGATCCGTCGCGCAGGCGCGTTTCCTAAGTCATGGTGATTTGCGGGTCCATGGATGTTTTTATGGGAAAATCCACTATAAATGGATGTCAAAAAAAAAAAAACATGGACAGCTTTTTTAACGCTGTCGACTGAACTATGAGGGTCGAAGTGATCCATCAGCATGTTGTGATGAGAAAATAACAATTGAACCATTAAAATATAGAATTGTTGATCGGTTGTTCTAGGGTTTTACGATAGGTTTTACGATGTTTTACTACCTTTTGTTGTTGAGGGTTATGATAACATATGGTGATAACATATGGAAAACCATAACGGAGATATCGATCAACCAAGCAACATGGATGGGATGTTTGACACACATGGGATGATGACTGGATCAGTGAACAGCCCACCAAAACACTACAGCTACCCTCTGGTAATTTAACAGTTAGCTATGGAAAATGTCCCATTTATATATAGTTGATTTACCTAACTAAAAGATGGTGAATTTCCAGTTCGCGATGTTAAATTACCAGAGGGTATATGTTAATAATATGTTATGATATGTCCAGTTCGCGAAGATGTTTTTCACGATCATAGATTTTTCACACCATTGTCACGGACAACTTCAGCGGCTCTAATTCTAATGCAACACAGTCAGTGCAAAAATCGGTCGGGATCCCGGATCCGGATCCGTTGAGAGGTTGGTTTCGTGGTTCCTTTGCTGAACGCTTTACGAAGCACAAACTTTTTACTGGGAACGTTTGGGAAGCCCAGGTAGGCGATGGAGGGTTTGGCGAAAGTAAGTGACCAGTTGAATGGCGAATGGCGAACAAAAGGCTATTATAGCATAGTTTAACCACATAGCATGTTAAGCACGAAATAAAGTCTATCTGATGTTTGTTCCACTCAGAATCTGGAGTTTTTCACGGGTACAGGGTACAGAATCTATGGTTAGCCATGATATGCAATGAGTATAGCAATACTCTTGGGGTACCTCGAAGATCCCTAGCCACTCAGTTGGCCTATCGCCGATAATTGCTGGATACTCCCACAATGGCTGTTTTAATGGAGAACATGATGATTAATTAACCATTGAATTTGGGTACATGCCATTTTTGGACAAAGCGATATCCATCCGTATGCATCCGTATCCATCGATATCCATCCTTCATGATGCCTATATAGAGAGACAAAAACCTCACGCGTTCTTAGTTCAAGACACTTCAAAATATGGATAGTCAAATGGTAGGGGACCAGAATCCATATGACAGCTTCTCTACTCCCAACGAAGCGCGCTAGTTTGGACGCCCTATGTAGCATACTGTTTATGGTTGCGAAATCCTGCACCAGTTGGTAACGATTGGTGACATCATTCACTGCAAATTTCATGGGATGATCATGTGACAAACTAATGGGATAAACCATCAAACACTGGCATAGCCAATTATAATGGGATAATTAGATGGCTATGGATCAATACCTATACATACCATTTTTAGGGGGATGAACATCCATTTACCAGCTATCTTGATGTTCACCAGGGGTACAAGGTTTTGACACACTGCCAGATTATCTAATGGGATGTTTCCCATCTACCAACTGGTGCACGATTTCATACGATTTCTCAACCTGGATGGACCTGAGGCGAATTGGCAAGTGCCAAAGACAAGGCACAGCTTTGGTGGCGGTGTCCCGAAAAGGCATGGCTTATGGCGAGTAAGATAGATGCTTCACATATATATATATACTCACATATATATACATATATAATCATATATACATTATATATATATATCAGTGTTCATACATATATACATATAATATATAATTTTGAGACAGCAATTGTGAATGTTGATCGTCAGCATCTTTATGTTCAACTCCTTCAACTCTGGTCACCAGCTGACGAGTTGTCCATGTGTTGTTTCGCTCCTATTTCCGGAAAGCCCAAGCGGTGATATTATATAACCTTAGTTTAATGTTTGTTGCTGCATCATCCCCATTGTAGTTCGAAAGAATTCGAAATAACCCTGATAAACCCAACAGTCATTGAGTTTTCTAGGATCCCCTAGATAGCTAAGTTGGTTTATATCTCCAATGACTCCTATAGGTGACTAATGACGTATATCTATAGTTCATGGGGATTATAAACCAACAAACATCACTGGGGGACCCTGAAAGCCCCAAAAGTCCAAAAGGGTCAAGCTTTGAAGCGTGGCAAAATAACAAAAACGGAAGCCCAGCCATTTTGGCAGGATACTATTTAATTACTAGATTTTGTGTAACCCCCAAAAGAATCCAAGGGATATATATATATATATACGTACATACATACATACATTACATTACATTACATTACATTACATTACATTACATACATACATTACATACATACATATAGCCCTATATATATATACATATACATTACATTACATACATACATATAGCCCTATATATATATGTATAGCCCTATATATATATATATGTGTATAGCCCTGTATATATATATATAGCCCTATATATATACATATACATTACATTACATACATACATATAGCCCTATATATATATGTATAGCCCTATATATATGTGTGTATAGCCCTGTATATATATAGCCATATATATATATAGCCCTATATATATAGCCCTGTATATATATATGCCCATATATATATATATATATTTAGCACTGTATATATTTATATATATAGCGCCATGTATATATATATATATACATATATATAAATATATGTTATATAGTTCAGAGAAAATTGTACCATAATTTGATCATTTAATTCGGAGGTGTCGCTATCAGCGTTACACTCATCCAAGGCCCCCTCCGGCCAGGGGCTTGATCCATCAGCCTTGGGAAGATGCAGAACATGAACGGAATGCAGGACGCCCGGGCGGGGTGATGTTTGATGCAAAAAGCATTGGAGGACCTATCATGACCGGGCCCCCAAAATCGCCGAACTTTTCAGGTCAGCGAAAAACATATATATTGGTTTTTACAATCGTTGACCTCGATTGCATGTGTAGTATATGTGCACGTAACTCAGTATAACGCTATTTATATGTACGGATGTAGATATAAACTGAGGATTGCATATGTGATACAGATCGCCATTGGCAGATCTTTTCTCATCCTTGTCTCAGGGCATGAACATCCAGATGCTCGGAAACATGAATGGTGGGATGCAGAATATGTTCCTTGTCCTTGAGCGGTGGAGGAGGATAGGAGGATGTGAATCCGGTTCATCCTTCCGTAAGGGTGCCCTATTCTATATGTTAACGGCTGTATACCACTACTATACCATCAATATACGAGACGTCATTGATACTTCCATGTCAATATCATATATATATATATACCAATCATATCATTATATCTTTGTTTAGGTATACCATTACTATGCCATCAATATATCCACATTCAGGCGGAGATCCGCCTGAGGCAGTGGCAGGCTGTGGCTGGTCAAGGGCAGCAACAGTGTGGCGGCTGTCAGCCCTGCGTGGGGCCCAGCCGAAGCGGAGGTTGAGATGCGGCTGGTCAACCCTTTAGTGATGTGAATGTTGGTTTATAAACCCAATAGAAACATCCATTAGTCCATTAACTAGTTTGTTATATCTACCATAAACCATAGAATTTAGCCACTTTTGGCAACTGAACGCTATCGACTCTGGGGCCCCATCCTGTAGGAATGTGGTAAACCATGGGAAACCCAGTGCCATAAACCATCAATGAATGGCTGGTCGAAGGTGGAGGTGGGGCAGTATGAAACAGGAAAGGCTGAGCTTGGAAAGATGATTAAACATATTTTGGAATGATTCTTGAAATATTCAGAAACATCAGTTGAATTGATTTGAGACAATATCATGATTTTAGACATATTTAGCCATAGTCTACAAATATTTGCATCCAATTTCAATGAGGGCTCAGATTGGCTATCCGTAGGTGATGAAATTTATCACCTATTTTAGATTATGTTGGTGTGAACAGTTCAGGGTACCAGGATGAAGCGACGGTCAACCTTGGTCTGATACTTTACTGATTGGTGGTGACTGGAACCATGAATGGATTATGACTTTCCATTCAGTTGGGAATGTCATAATTCCAACTGACGAACTCATGTTTTTCAGAGGAGTAGGTCAACCACCAACCAGCTTTAGTACTTTATTTTTTGCTATCAATGGCAAACTATGGTAAAATGATGTAAAATGTACACTCACCAGCTAAGAATTGGATGGTTTTGACAGGTATCTAAGATTGACAATGGCAAACCTTGACCAGCGCTGAGGTATGCAATCAATGCAGGGCATGACGCAGAGCCAGCAGAATGGTGGCAATTCCCAACAGATGCAAGGCGATGTTTCACTGTTGCACAGAGAAATCGGAGGGAATTCTCTGGAAAAAGGTTGTTCATATGTGATCATATGTGTATGTATATGATTATACGTTAATTTATGTGTGTGTATGTATGTACCTTTATTATACACAATATATGTATATCTGTATCTCTGTATCTTTATTATACACCACACACACACACATACACACACAAGGACATATATCGCATGAATCTAGGCAGACATGTATTCAGGAAGTGGCTCCTAGCCATGGTTGAAATCCAGTTATCAGATTGGATAAAGTCCACCTATATAGGTATGGATGATATTGCTACAAACTGTTGGTAATATCAAGTTATATCTATCAACCTTCATTTTTTAAAGCTTTGCTAGTCCTGACTGATCCTGACTGCTGAACTTTGTTGTTAGAAGATCCTCTCGGGTGGCGATGTATGGTGGCGCTTTCGAGGTATGCAGAACTGCCAAGCCCAAACCATCTTCGCTCCTATGCAACCCATGCAGAACGTGGGAACCCGAGAGGATTATCAAGGATTACTCCGGAAAAAGGAACCAGCAACAGAGAAATTGAGGAACTGGATATGATCATAGAGTCCCAGATCTTATACGGAGATATATGGAACTTCCTCAATTTCTCCATAGATAATTATATAGTTTATTTCACACTTTTATGTGTCGAAAAATGTGGGATAATTTCAGGGACCCAGAAGATACAACCAACGAAAAATGGGTGGTGAGTCAACACTTTTATGATCTTTTTTCAAGTGTCCCAGAAAAATGTGGGGATAATTTCAGGGACAACCAGGAAAATCTGGGACAACATGGAGATACCCTCTGGTAATTTGTTACATAGCTATTGAAAATGGCTATAAAAATAGTGGATTTTCCCATTAAAAATGGTGATTTTCCATAGTTTTTTGTATGTTTACCAGGCCGGGTACTCTCCCAACGAAAAATGCTGAGTCGATACCTCGAAGACCACGGGGTCATCCCAACACGATCGGTGTGGCTTCACCACCACAATAAAAGGGGCCCCCATAGGGAACAAGAAAGCCAGTTTATAAACCACTTGGTTTGTTTATAAACCGTATACATATTATATATATATATATATCAATATATATATATATATATCAATATATATATATACTGTGTATCTGAGTAAATTATTATAGTGACCTCACTGTGACATCAGTGGAATGATGGCTTACTGTATAATTTTGGGCAACTATCCCAAAATAGCCGTAAATCTGATTTACGCGGACATAGTATATAATTTAGCAAGAATATACATATTACACACATACAATCACATACACAGCTTATGAGTTTTTATGATGTCATACAAACAGTAAATACTTTATGCCTATATATATACACATATATATATATGTATATATGTATATATATACATTGAATCCCATCCCCCTAAAATTACACTGTCCCATTCTATGGTCCCCAAAAACAAATGTATTTATCCCCTACATCCTCCGCGTGGTTTCTGGGGTGCACGGTCCCCACCGGGACCTTGGACATTGGAGGACCCCACCGGAAAACCTTAGGATTTTTGTTCCTGGTTCATGGGAAAAAAAAAACTAGGAAAATGATGGAACAGTGTCATTTAAGCAACAAAAAGTATCAAAATTGAATTTATTGAGATCTGAAAAGCTGATTTATGACAAGTGGTTAGTGAAAACCAACAAATGGGATCATCCAGGAAAAGGGATCGAATCTCGCCAGGAGTCTTCACCATTGACTGTTGGTCCAAGTGGGATCCTCCAAGTCCCTTGGTAAATGGTTGGTAAATGGTTGAAACATGTTGAAAATATGGGTGATATATCCCGGAATTGTGAATCAGATGATGCCACTATCAATGGCTATGAATTTTGGCCATGAACTGCACGGAACCTCCACCTCCTGGATGGTATCTCCAGGTCCAATTCATCCAAGTGCCAACTACGATGTCCCTCCCTGCAGGGATGCAGCTGATGCAACTGGGATGTTTTGATCTGTGGTGAGTTTTAAGACCTGTTTCTAGTACAAAACCCTGAAATTCTGTGCTTGATCTACAAGGTGGTGCCCCAGGAAGTCAGCTAAGTTGGTTTACAACTCCAATAACTATGGTTTATGGTATACCTGGTAGATATATATATATATATATACTTATTATGGTTCATAAACCAACTTATAACTGGGGGGGCACCACCTTGTATGTGTTTGCCATGGACATCATTGATAAGTTTCTGGCTCATTGGATTGGTTTAGGGGAAAAATATGACAGGACAACTATAGAACTAGTACTAAAAAGCTCATCTGGTTGGTGGTTTGGAACATGACTTTTATTATTTTCCATATAATATTGGGAATGTCATCATCCCAACTGACTTTCAGTCCATCATTCTTCAGGGGGGTAGGCGAGCTCAACCACCAACCAGTCATGGTTTCCTGGAGACTTCCTCTTGAACCAATCCGTCCAGGGAGCTGATCATATGCATATGGTATACTCGGATCAACATTTACGGTTTCAGGAAAAACAAAGTGTCCAATGATAGGGATGATACCCAATTCGACTCATGTCTTCACATCTTCACATCTATGACTTTACCATAATTTCTCCAAAAAAATCCATGACATGATCCGATTCAATTGTACACAAGTAATCGGTGAATACTTGGAGGATCATCCCACGGTCCCACGGTCCTGGTGGTTGTGATGAATGAACCTGGTGAACGGATTTGTCAACATTCAGCAGCTTATCCCATTTATAAATAAATAAATAGCCACTAAGCTGCTTGGCTGTCATGAATCAGCTATATACATCTCATGAAATCCCCAATTTTGTTGGTTAAATGACAATTGTCCATCATTTTCCTATAGTTTTTGTATGTTTTTGTTCCATGAAGCAACCCAGAACCACAAACCGTCATCCCCGGCACCGCTTGGAGAGGGGAGGTCACAACTCGGCGCCCGAGGCCCATGAATTGCCAGCAGATGATGGTTCCCAAGGAGACGATGTTCCCGGTGTTCCCCAAAATGGATCAATGGGTTCTGCACATCCCAAGCTGGTTGGTGGTTTCAACCATGAATTTTATTTTCCATTTCATATATGGGATGTCATCCTTGCCATTGATGAACTCCATCATTTTTCAAGATGGTTATTGCACCACCAACCAGCAAGATTGTCTTTCCTGTCCAGCTTTAGGATCTTTAGGATGTCCGGATCTCCTGGCATTCTCTGTATGGGCCCCTGGCAGAGGAGTGGAATGGCAACAACGGTGGGAACTTTGATCAGGGACAGAATTTCATGGTCGGGACTCTCAGTGCGCAAGCGCAAGCGGTGCGACAACGGGGGTAGCTTAAACGTGACCGGTTGCGACAACGGGGAAGCAAAAGGACTGAACAAGCAAATATATGGGGAAACAAACTAGTGAATCATGGGTTCTTCGATGTTCTTCGTTTGCGTTTGGAAGTTTGAACAAGTTTGAAGGGTATTAAACAGTAGCCATAAGGAAACTTACGGAAACCTCGGAAACCAAGGGATTTGACCTTAGCCATCTTTATCCATGCCTGTGGTGGCATCAAAACATCCCACAATTTGGCTGCCTTCCGCAAGGATTACAGCAATTTCTAGCGCTCTGAATCTTCCTTGACAGTGGAAGACATGTCATATCATTATCATATCATTTACATCATAATAATGTTTGTTTCACAATTTACCTTTGTAAATCCTTTGTATATTTGAATTCAAAACAATTAAGGGCTTTCCGCATTTCACTAATTGTTCGCCACTCACCAGGAGACCTAGTTGATGCCCATCCAGTCAAGACCGCCCTTAGAAATTGGGGGAACTGAGGTTAAGAACAACTTCGTGAATCAGGCACTAGTGCCTTGGGGGAGGTTACTTTTGAACGCGTTTGTGCCAATCTCAGGTAGCTTGCAGACAGAAAGAATCACTTCAATGATCCATTTCACATCATTTAATATTTAACCAATAAAAATTACCCAACAATGGAAAATTTAGATGAATTGAGCATGTTTTAGCAATTTATTATAATAGTTATTGTATCATTTGAGTCTTTCATCGAAGTCTACGGGTCCCCTAAGCCCCTTCAGCTTCCACGGTCGACATGGACTTTTTTCGACTCCTTTGCGTTTGACCACTGTGATTGAAAAGCAATAGGAGACCCAAAAATGTGGCCCCTTAATAACAAAAGACTAACCTTGGGGTGTAAGGTGTTGGTTTGATTAGTGGGAAAACTTCAAAATCCAATGTTTGGCAATATGTTACGTTGATTATAAAAATGATTTACATTGATTTCTAAAACTTCCTTCCAAATGATAAATACCTCCTATATACATACATATATATATAGTAATCAAGTTGCTCAAGGTGGTGTTTATTACATGTGTAGGGGAACCGTTTAGTATTAGGGGAAAGGAACACGTGTGTGTATGTATATATATATATAGATAGATTAATAATCAGTACCCCCTCCATAGGAAGTACATAGTAATAACGCCGAATTTGACGTCGCTCCCTAGCTCAGGGAACATATATATTTGGATAGGTTGATAATAAATTCCCCCTATAGTTACTACTCCAGGTGTTTATTACACTTGGGGGAAGCCGTTTAGTATTATGGGGAATTGAAGGGAGAACATATATATATGTGTTTATGTATTTATTTGGATAGATTAGTAAATACACCCTATTGCCCCCTATATAGTAAAAATATAGCAATAAAGACTACTCCAGGTGTTTATTAGATGTGGGGGATGCCATTTAGTATTAGGGGGAAGGGAAAACATCTATATCTGGACAGATGAAATTCGACGTTTTATCAAAAGGGGAATCATCCGCAAGTGATTACTATTTCAGGTTGGTGAATCATCAACAAGCATCAGAGTGTGCTGCCAGAGAACACAGAAGCCGGTGCTGACTTTCAGTTAAACATGCAGCAGAATGCAGAGGCTACATCATCCGGGCCAAGCAACTGAATTCACAGTAGTTGTGCACACTGCTGACTATATTGAGGAAGAAATCATGTCATTGAACCAGAATTAGACATGCCCTAATTAGACATGCCAAGACCAACAAATTACCTGATGTTGTGCTTCTGAAAATGCCTGGAAATTGTGAGCTCTGCGAAGCTTAACTCTGACTTGGTGCAACAAAATGACGATGGGGCCATGAACGCTGTGACCTGCTTATATGTGATATCTACCTAGTGTATCTCACAAATGTGTGGTGATACTACTCTCACTCGTAGTCTGTAAGCGTTGGGTCTTGTTATATTTGTCGCATATGAGATTGGACTCACATATACTCTTGACTGATAACTGTAGACCCAAGTATGTAGGTTGCATTCAGAATTGTTTAACAGGAAGTGATATTGAAATCATAGATATCATAGTATCTGTTAGTCAGGATTGTATCACTAAAATATGGTTATAGTATCTGATAGATACACTAATATCTGGTAGTCAGATTATATGTCATAGTATCTATATAATTATATTATCTCCCTATACAATGGGTGATTTTCCCTTAAACCCATCCAGATGTCAGGAGCAAACGGTGCCGGGCACACGTTGCGCTGGCGAGGGCTCCCGAGTTCTGACACGACGTTGCGTCGTTTCAGTTGGAGGGATTCAGCCAGAAAATGGTGGTTTCAACGCCACACAAATGGTGAGTTAGATTGATTTAGCATGTTCACCATGTTTTAGCAACTTCCTTATTCATGGTTCATAATCTGGTTGGTGTTTTCTGTATATATCTGTATATAGCGCCGGACAACTACTTAGAACATCGTTTTGGAAATTTTTCGGTGGGTACGCGCGCTCTACTTAGAACATTTTCGGCGAATAGGGGGACGTATGTTCTAAGTGACTTAGAACATA
>Ga0126342_10005099_pt1 | contig 22759 bp, 15 predicted proteins | sample Cyp1metagenome_FD_92528 | JGI IMG/M metagenome (GOLD analysis project Ga0126342, IMG submission 92528) | Coral microbial communities from Lord Howe Island, Old Settlement Bay, Australia - Cyphastrea 1 metagenome | ecosystem: Host-associated > Invertebrates > Cnidaria > Coral ...
GATGCCAGATAGAATGTCAGATAGAATGCCAGAAGATATGCCAGATAAAATGCCATGAGATATGCCAGATAGAGTGCCAGAAGATATGCCAGATAGAATGTTAGAAGATATGCCAGATAGAATACCAGAAGGTATGCCAGATAGAATGCCAGATAAGATGTCAGATAGAAGGCCAGAAGATATGCCAGATAGAGTGCCGGAATGTTTGCCAGATAGAATACCAGAAGATATGCCAGATAGAATGCCGGATCGAATGCCAGAAGATATGCCATTGGGGTAGCTATGTGACAGAAGATTTGTCAGTAACAAAACGTATAATTGTCATGGCGGGGATCACTCGAAGTAAAGTAATTTGATTAGCTTGTGATTTTTTTGGTACCCTATATTCAGACAAACCCACGTAACCTTAACATTATTTTGCGGTACTGTAACATGGCGGTATAAAATCCAACGTTTGACATGTAATTAATTGCATTATCTAAAAATAGATCTATCCTTATGGTGTTACAGACTCTCGGTACTTGGCAACGGTCTATGATTTTGTCACGCCCGTCCGTTAGAAGTTGTGCCCGTCAGTTAGAAGTTGTGCACGTTCCATAGATGTTGTCACCGAATGACCATCTGATTATTTTTGGGGTGCGAAATATGGGGTGGGGGGTGGGGTGGGGAATCACCGAATGGACACACACACACACACTCACACACTTGGTGCTACACTGTAACTAAATGTAACTAAGATCTTCTCTGGCACTTGCACACACTTGATGCTACGCTGTAAGATCTTCCGTGGCAGTCTTGGACATCCCGTGGACATGAGACGCTGACCTTGTGTGTCTTTGTACAGTGCCATTTTGGGCTGCTGATTTGGGATGAAGATCCTAAGCCAGATGTGGTTGCTAGCGGTTTCTTGGGACGTGGCACGTCCACGGCCGAAATGCGTTGGCTTCGCTTGCATGGACGCTTTAGATTTACTCTGAAACCCATTCCGTCAAGATCTTCCAAAATTTCTGGGACGCAAGTCCTAGATAGAACTTGGATGTGGCTGGAAAAAAATCGTGCCGCATTGTTTGCAAAGAAAAAAATACAAAGGTCATTAACCCGCGCTTGTGGGGCTATGTGTACCAGTTTGTGCAAAGACACAACAAGAGAGACTAGGCAGAGACGCCTGTGGATGAAGAAACAAAATCGTCCTTTTGTTGCATATCCTGGCGTTACAACATGAAAGCACAAACATTGTAAATATCAGGGAAACCAAACAACTTTGCACAATTTCACCCGAGTACTGAGCAAACGTGTTACCCTTTTTATGGACCATGTTCCATTGCTGGGGTAGATTCATAGAGGGTGAGACATGCAACTTGAAATCATCAACTACACACCCACAAGTGATGAGATATGGTCATCATGATACTTGGTGATATGATGTAAAACTCACCAGCCACATGTATCTAAGTCCCAAGAAAGTTTCGATCATCGCAGAATTGGTTGAAGATAAATTCTGGTTGGTGGTTTGGAACATTTTTGTTTTTCCATATATTGGGAATTTCATGATCCCAACTGACTAATATTTTTCAGAGGGATTCAAACCACCAACCAGAATTTTACCGAAAGGTCTTGTGAGATCTTTTGATTTTTTTTGGTCAAAACTTACAAATCATCAGACATGTTGATTGCATGGGAATAAAAACCAGCAATATGGGATATTTCACGGGAACATAATGGGCTAATAGTGATATATTTCATGGGTTTTTACAAACCATCAAAAATTCTCATGTTAAGGGTTTTTTTTAAAGTTTTTAGAGAAGGATTTTATGTGGATATCATGGGGTTTGCATGACCACTTTTTTAGGGGTTATAGAAACCATCGAAAATTGATGGTCAACCAATCCATTGCAAGTCGTTTGGCCCCGGCTCCGAGGAACAAAGCTGTCCATGAGCGGCCAGCGCCCCCACATGGGTGAGGGCTGAGCAACTGACAGCATCCAGGGGATATTAAGAGAAACCTGTTGATCATTGGATTGCTGGTTGGTGGTTTGGAACATGACTGGATTATGACTTTCCATATAATTATTCGGAATGTCATACTCCCAACTGACGAAGTCATATTTTTCAGAGGGGTAGGTATGCCACCAACCAGATTGGTTTAAGGGAATTTTTACAGGAAACCGCTCAACATTTTTCTTATGAAATGGTAGGGGTTTCCTGTATGATTTTTATCTCCGATCTTATGGGTGTTGAAGACCTGATTTCTGGATGAGATGCCTTGAATGTCTGTTGATTGATGAATCAGCCAGTAGAAACCAGTGGTTATGTCAAAATAGCTATTGAAAATGACCATTTATAGTGGATGTTCCCATTGAAAATGGTGATTTTCTATAGTTATGTTACTTTACCAGAGGGTAAACCAGTGGTTGTGGAAAGTTGCAATCAAAAATATGACATGATACAAGATGATACAAGTTTTGTGATTATGCCAGGTTCGTACAACAGTTACAATTTTCAATTTGGTTGTTCAGCCACCACCCAATTTTGTTGTTTGCAACAGGGTGTCCGATCTCAGCCCTCGAACCTCGTGTTTCAACTGCGTTGCCCGATCGCTTGCCATGGAACTGTACAGATGAAGTCAGGATGTCCAAGAAAATCCAGTGACAAGTGTCATTCATGATTATGAATGACATAGTTATACCCATTAATTATTAATAATTATTAATGGGTATAACTATGGCAATTAATGGATATAACTATGGCAATAACTATAAACCTTGGGGCTGCAGGCCGCGACTTTCGGTGATTCCTATCACCGACTTAGTGGAACTGCACACGTTTTTGACGGTGATAATCACAACATATCAGTCACCAACCATGGTGGCGTGATTTGTATCTCCATATTATGCAACTGGTTTAACGGCATCCTAGAAGTAGCACATGGAGAAACACTAGTCACTAATCGCAGTGCCGGATGCAGCTTGAGATTCCATGTTCAGTGGGCTGATGGGATCAGGCAGCGTTTTCAGGATTTCCCAAAAACACCAAGGTTACCCTCTGGTAAACTAACATAGCTATTGGAAATCGCCATTTTTCATGGGAAAATCCACTATTAATGGCCATTTTCAATAGCTACGTTAAATTACCAGAGGGTACTGTAGTCAATAAACCATGTTCATCCATGTTCAAAGTGTAGATGATTCTACCCGTAGATTATTGGGGGATTGAACTCTGTCCATGCTGATTTGCAGGGCGTCGTTTGTTGAGGGATGTAACTTGGACTGGATGTTCCATGATCATCCATGATCTAACGTTCTAAAGGATTCAAAAAATCAGAGTTAGGGTTGTCTCAAAATTTAGAACCCAGATCGTTCCTCCCAAGTTTTCTCATTAGAATGGCCATCGATATTCCCCGTTTTGAGACAAGCCCATGCCAAGCCCTCTCGGCACCATCCTGTACTGATGACGCAGCAACGGATGGCGGAATCCGATGGAATCCAAATAGGATGGCCTGAACTTCCGTCGCTGTCCTGTTGGATACCCTCGTCATCAAACGTGGCAACGGAAAAGACATGAAAATACCCTACAAATACCTTACAAATACATGAACATACCATAAAATACCCTACAAATGGAGGCATTGATGGTGTATAATGGTGTTTCCCTCCAGTAAAACTGTTGGTGTCCACAATGACTTTTCCGCCATTTGCCTTGGCGGCCGTTTTTTCGGGTCCGCGGCTGGTGTGCCAATGTGCCCAGCTACAGACATGCAAAGCATGAGGAGAGTGGGAGGTTTTATTCATGTAGACCCTTGGCTATTATGCATGGGTTGGAACAAGTGCAAAAACACTGAACAAATATGGGAATGAACTGATATATGTATTTTGGTATGGATATGTAGGAATGGTTGTAATATGAGATGTCGGAAGACTTCAACGATTTGTCTTTTGGACATGCCATATTTGTAAATATACTGTAAATATACTTATAATCACTTCCCCCACACTGTTTGGCGTCCCTTGCCGGAGTAATTCTTACAGCAGGATTCAGTGCTAAGGATCGCGATCCAAGCAATTAAAATATCAATCCAACACAATAAATTTCCCGTCATAGAATTTACGCCTAGCCATGCATCCAATTTGCAAAAAAACAGTACCCAAGATCAGCCTGCTCGGTCAGTAATTTTGATCAATAGCCTTCCAGTAGAGCCAATTGCTATATGAACAACTTCCTGCAATCAACAGTATGCGCTGATGGATGATTGTGCCAATGTGCTAATGATGCAAATGCTCGCGATTCACGCAACAAATGCTCGGTGTCGATGGCTTCTTGAAGTGGTACTTCCAGGTAATGCTTTCGGGTTTAAGGCCCCCCCCCATTCCCTCCTTTTTGGTTGTGGTTCTTGTGCACGCTTGAATCGGATTTGTCACTCCTAGTGTTTACATTGGGTTTTGTTAAACCACGCAATCAGTTCGGGAGATGTCACTGGTTCATATTAAAGGCCCCCCAGAAGACATGGTTTAGATTGCTTCAGCATGGGATTTACACAAAATTGGGACTATTTAGAGGATACTAGGGGATAATCGGGATATTAGGGGATGTTTGATATTAGGTTTTACACATCCTCCTTTGACAAAGGCTGAGGGTTAGACAAATGGGAATGCCTCAAATTATGTGTCCCCAAATTGTCCATTTCTGGCTCCAGTGGTACCTCGTTTGTGAGCGATTTTTCTGGGACAGGACTCTTGAAGATCTTGAGCAAGTATATATATAATTATATAATTTAAAAAATATAGTACATATATATATATATATACATATATATATATATATATTATATTATATTATATTATATCTATATATTATATTTATAATATATTTATATATATATATGTATATATGTACTATAATTTATAATTATATATATACAGTGTAATATAGTAATAATAATAACAGCGACTCGACTAATCACTTAGCTAATCCCATGGTCCATTTAAGTAGACTCTAGTATCCTCATAGCATCTTGATTGTGTCTCCCAGTGGCAGTAACGTGACTCCAAAACATATGCTTTGTGCCAAAATAACTTCGTATTCTAACATCCTAAACGTATTGGCATTATCTTAGTCTTAATCATTGAATGAATTTGATGATCAACACGTTTATCATTGATAGTATCAAATACTAATTTACTATTGAATCTATCTTAGTCTTAATCACTGAATGAATCAATGATAGTGGCTTCAAGATGAGCCATGATAAATACCACTATCTCAACTACTAGTTGGTAAAGTATTATCCCTAGAATGGGTTACAAATACCCTACTAGCTAGCCACTTTATAGTACAAGTAACCCCCTTTATATTAACATTAATCGTAACCATCATATCTCAATCATATTCTGATAAAACGTCCAAACCTCATAAAAACCATCATATCCTTTATATGTTTGATAGTAAAAAAACACCCAAACAACCTGTATATCAACCACCAATGGCCTATTTTTTAAGGCCTTGACCTTGACCATTCGCCATTCTGCTTGGTATTTTCAGCCTCAAGGGGAGAATTGAGGCTGGGGCGGGTTCAGCGATGTCAACTGCGGTTTTCATGACATGTTTTAGCACGGCTGTTGGGTGTTGTTGTTTTATTGGTGGTCCTCCAGTAAATCAACATAGATCCTGGCGTGACTTGGAGCTTGGAAGATGAGTGTCAACCTGGTAAAACGATGTACCCTCTGGTTATGTCAAGACAGCGATGGTATAAATGACCATAGAAATAGTGAGTTTTCCCATTAAAAATGGTGGATCTTTCCATTGCTATGTTAAAAAAACAGAGGGTATTTTCAGGGTCGATGTGAATTTACCAGAGGGTAGCTACTAGTTGAATTGTTCGGCATGTCCATGAATATGGTTAAGTATGTCTAATATATTCAATGATGATACACAATGTGTGTGTTTACCGTTAGTGCTAGCAATATCTAGATCAGATATCACTCATCCAAACCTATTCTGCATCTGAAGTTTGATTGTGTCCTAAAAGCTTCTGAATGTGTTTGGATGCTAACATTTCCAGATTACCGGGGCAAAATCATCCCGAGTAAACTGTTTTTAAATGCTGGACTGCTGCATTCATTGAGTAACACCCGCCAAATATGACATGGAACTCCAAAATGGCAAGAATGCTGCTTTCAAGCTGTTACACCAACTTTGAGCCAGACCTGTCCCCGGTGCCGCGTTGATGTTGCCAACCAGCGACTTAGATGATGAGGTGCTGGTGGCCAAGTGGACAGGTAACGAAGCCTCTCATTAGACCATGGGAAGAATATCTGGGATTTCCTTGGAGATTTACGTAACAAAAATGGATATTTACTAACCACGATGGGTATATAATGGGATACAATGCGGGTATTATCAACAATAATGGGGACATACACAGATATACGTATATGATTATATATATATAGTATGTTATATTATATATTTACAACGAAAAAAAGGTTTAATGATTGGTAGATCACTAATAAAACACGTTGTCATCTGGGTATGAGTCAAATGTTATAGCCCATCAACCGTGCATTTTTTGACCCATCCCTATTGAAGAATCAATCTTTTGAATTATTTGAGGTGTATATATGGGGCTGGATGGCTCAATATTGTTTACCCCGAAAGTTGGATGTTTGCTACAAAAGTGAGGCATATTTCAAATTGTTGGTTATAGCATGTAATATCCCATTAACTCCCAGTAATCATCACATCTCCATAAAATCCCATTAGGTTCCACTGAGAATCCCATTGATCCCCGTAAAATCTCCTCTAAATTCTCATAAAATCTCTATAAAATCACCATAACACCCCCATGAAGTCTCTGTTTTTAACGGTTCCATCATGTTTCGTCACCACGAAATGTCCATTTTCCAACCCGATACGTCTTTTTTTGGAGGTGCCACGCACGCCACCTCGACCATCAGGCAGGGTCCAAAGTTTGGTGGTGATATGGTGGAGGTTTCACAAACCATTTATGGATATATTATGGTGGATAATTTGTGGATAAATTATATATAGGAACCATATATCCATAAATGGTTAGTTGTGGATATATCCATAAATTATATATATATATATATGTCATGGTTTCACTAACCATTTATGGCTTGATATCATATCATATCTGATTGGTGGTTGGAACATGACTTTTATGACTTTCCATATATTGGGAATTTGGGAATGTCATAATCCCAACTGACGAAGTCCATCATTTTTCAGAGGGGTAGGTTGAAACCACCAACCAGATATAGGCATGAATGGTTAGTGAAAGTTCCATTATATATTGATATCATAAACATGGGGATTTGGATTGTGATTTTGATGTCTGATTTGTCATGCATTTTTGTCATGGGATATACGCAGTTGTCAGATTTTTTCGGCTGATATCATGGAGGTTTCACTAACCATTTATGGATATATTATGGTGGATAATTTGTGAATAAATTATATATAGGGACCATATATCCATAAATGGTTAGTTGTGGATATATCCATAAATTATATATATATATATGTTGTGGTTTCACTAACCATTTATAGGGATATGATGGCTATATTGTGGATAAATGTCAACGACCTTGGTTGGGTTATAACCCCAAGTACCATGATGTCCGGGTGTGTGTTGAGGTTAATATATGTTAAAACACAAAACACCATATATATATATATATGTATGTATATATATATATGTTGATGATTTGAGTATGATTCATTGATTGATGGATTGATTGCTTAATTGATTGTGCTACTTAAAAAAAGAGGGATATCCTGCCAAACCTGCATAGATTTCCATCATAGTAGATAGGTTTAGTACAATTACCCGGCCTGGTGAACTAACAAAAAGCTATGGAAAATGGCCATTGAAATAGTGGATTTTCCCATGAAAAATGGTGGATCTTTCCATTGCTATGTTAGTTCACCAGAGGGTATGTTTCATGCAAGTCACCAAATTACTTTCATGGGATGAGAGGCCCTGCTCTGATGAGTGGATGAATCAACTGCTTCTACCTAATTATTAGTCCTTACTAGTGATAAATTTGTTACGCACAAATCCTTGTAACCCCTTTCCCCGAAACAAATGCCCTAAAAAATCTGGTTTGGTATTGGATCATTATGTTACTAGCCTAAATTACAAGATCCGGCAGATTAAACCCATATTGTTGGGTAATAATCCATATAGATAGTAACATAATTATTTTTAGGGTGACATAATATTTTTTTAGGGTAACATATATAATCTACCTGATTTGTGGATTTGGTATTGGGTAATATCATATCATATCATATCATATCATATCATATCATTGTGTTACTCATAGAATTGGATTATGGGAAAATTTAAACCGGAAAGCCCGATCAATTTGATGATAAAAACCCATGGGTTTCCGGTTAAGATTTTCCCAACAAACCAATCCAGTGAGTGTTACGACCCTAAAGAAATCCTGGTTTGGGCCCTTGGATCTATTCAGTTTTTCCTCTCCCTCTCCGAGGCAGCCGGGAGAGGTGTTTTGATCACAGCAAGGTGTCAATGAAAATCGCCGGTGAAAAAACACTAACTGGTGATCTTAATGGCTACTTGGTGGCGAACTACCCACGAATCGTAAGTGGGTTAGAACCCCAGTTATAAATGGGATAAGTAGGATTAATCCACTTATAACTGGGGTTATAACCCACTTACTAAGTGGGATGAGCCACCAAGTAGGTATTTCATAGTACCAATGGCTATTCATTGGTTAAAAGCACTAACTGGTGTGCTAACTTAATGGCTATTCGGCTATTCATTACCTAGACATGCATCTCCATTTATTGATCCATTGTTTGAAAAATATTAACCTAGCACTTGAATAAGGAACATTCCACTCATATGGAATATCATGAATTTAGCTTATGTATCACAAAAATTCAAAATATACCGATATACCAATCATGCTATGTAAGATATAGCTGTTTATTTATTTACTCGTAGTTGGTGGTTTGGAACATGACTTTGATTTTTCCATATATTGGGAATGTCATAATCCCAACTGACGAACTCATATGTTTCAGAGGGGTAGGTATACCAGCAACCAGTTATCATAGCTATGGAACATCACTCAGCTTCGATCGTTGTCAACGTCCCAGGCCCCGGGGGCTTCCGGCAACTTCATTCGCCAGCTCTCTCAGGCGGTGAAAGTTTGAAAGCCTTGTTGATTGCTTATCTGGTTGGTGGTTTGGAACATCCCAACTGACTAATATTTTTCAGAGTCAGGGAGCTTGGCAGCCGAGATCAGGTGGAATCAACCCTTGGACTTTTTGCGTCATCCGAAGATCCTCTGCCTGCCAATGGACCGTCAGCCATTTTGCACTCCAGGTTGACACGTTTGGGCTGGGGAGTGGGAGGACAGGGTTTGGTCCAGGATCGGTTCGGCACTTTCAGTTTGATGACGGTTTCTTGGGATGAATTGCAACTTCGCTTCACGTATGCTTGGGGTCATGTTTTGTCGCAGGAATTGGGTCATCGGGATACTTTCCTTGGCCTGGATCGGGTGGACTTTCCTGAACTGCACCAGGCACTTGCGTCGTTTGGGCCCGTTGATCAGGTGTACCTTCGATGTCACTTGGATGGCACGCTCTTCACCCAAAATGGGCGAGCCAAATTCCGTGCCGGAGTTACCTCAAAATGCCCGTGGTGTCCTGCCAAAGATGGATTTCATCATCGGGCCTGGATTTGCCCGCACTTTGCTGCCTGTCGTGTCCACCTCACACCTGAGCAGTGTGCTGTTTTGCCCTCGCTTCCTCCTTGTCTGGTTGATCATGGTTGGCCGGTTGTGGTTCCTGAGTGGGATATCTTTGTCCGTTGGTTGCTTCAGGATCATAGATTTTGTCGGATGTCACCAGTGGAGCCCTCAGTTGGCAGTGCGTCTCTCAGGTTGGAGCTTTTTGTGGATGGCACCAGTGCATGGCCCAGTGAACCGAAACTACGCTTCGCTGCCTGGGCTGTGACGGTGGTTCCTGGTGGAGTTGGCACCTTGGACAATCAACTCTTGATGGGGGGCTACGTTCAAGGGTTTGGTCAAACCCCCTTCAGGGCGGAACTTACAGCAGTTTTGCAGGCAACAATTTGGGCCGTGAAGAAGAGACAGGCCATTCGCTTGTGGTGTGATTGTCAGGGTGTTGTCAAAGGTTTCAATCGTATCTTGAGAGGGAGGGCGCCCAAGCGCAATGCTCCTCACTCAGATTTGTGGGGTCTTCTGGCGGAGGTTTTGCAGGGATGCGACGGCTTGGTGCAAATCAGAAAGGTGGTTTCACATGGTGATTTGGGGCGCTCAACAGGGCCCCTGGAAGATTGGGTGTATTGGCACAATGGCCTTACGGATGCTGCAGCAGAGGGCATCAATTGGCGTCGAGACCCGAACTTTTGGCGGGATTGGCTTGGATTGCGGAGTGCACTAGAATTTCACCGGAAGTTGCACCGAGCAATCTTACTTGTGCTTCTGAAAACTTCCAGGATGGCTCAAGAGGGTACTCAGAGGACTGCGGTGGAGATCATGCAGCCCGTGCAGCCGATTGTGGAGCAACCCTTGCCGACTGAGTGGAAGATTCCTCAGCGCATTGTCAAGCGCTATGGCGAGTTCAACCTGCAGGCTTTGCACAGTTGGTGGGTCGCATGGGGGCCGCAGATGATGCAAGGTGACAGGCCTTTGACCTACATATCAGGGGTGCAGTTGTTTCTGTCATTCAACCTTCATACTGGGTATGCTGGGCCGTGGTGTTCCAACAAAACTTGGTACAGTAATGAGGGTGACGTGCCAGAGAAGGCTCGTAAGAGTTGGGGAGATCGAGTCAAACTGTTCCTCCTGATGTATCGCAACTACATGCGGGGCAATGGAGTCAGACTTTCACAGAAGATGTCACGTCCCAATTCGTCGGCAGTCGCCAAATGGGTGATCTGCTATCGATTGCGGTGGTCTTCCGAGATGGTAGATCGCATTGACCAGTGCATCTTCTCACAATTGGGCCGCCAGGCCTGCAAAGCTGAGGACCTGGCTGCCTTAGATGCCACAAGGACTGGCTAAGCGCTCGAGAGCAGCTGGGTGGTGGGGTCGTTCGTCCGCCCCATTGCCCGTCAATAAAGGTCAATAAAGGTCAATAAAGGTTAATATTTTTCAGAGGGGTTGAAACCACCAACCAGTTGTGAAATAAGGAGTTATACTGTACTATTTGGTTACTTGGTGACTATGATGATTATAGAGGTCTGAATGGGTCTTAACTATCAAAGATCAATATAATTCAGAAACGAATGGTTGACTGGTTATGAAATAGGAAGTCATGAACCTACCTGGGTAAATAGAGATTATAATAAAGCACATTGAGTATTTCATGAGATGGGATAGGGATAGGTTTAATAAGTCACTTGGGGATTAGCCATTTGTCCCCTTCCAAATTAACATGAAGCCTAGCATGACTTGGAGGTTAGAAGATGAGTTTCCACTCAATATGGGTGATTATAAGTGTTGAACAGTTCCTTTAGGTTGAGGGGAATAGGGAAGTTGCTGATAAACCATCATTTTTTCAAAGGAAACAAAAACACTGGTTGGCGGTTTGGAACATGACTTTTATTTTTCCATTCAGTTGGGAATGTCATCATCCCAACTGACGAGCTCCATCATTTTTCAGAGGGGTAGCTATACCACCAACCAGCACCATGCTCAGGGCAAATTCGCTGATTCCAGCATCAAGTTGTGGTGATTTTTTTTTTCAGTTGTCCTGGGGATTTGAACATCAATTTGAGGTGCTGAGGTTCGACCAGAGGACCCAAAGAAATGTGCTGATTTGTTCAACGGAATTCCCTCAGGGTATCTCATTGGATTATGGTGAAAACTTTCAGATTTTTTTGGGAAATGCAATTCTGGATGAATGATGTTGTGCCCTCACGTCGTTTTTTTTCGTCAAATGATGGGAATCGGATTAGGGGAATCATCCCCAAATGGCCGAACACTTCAGTTATTTTCACAGTGGATCTAAAATTCAGCCAGATCCGAATCCCAGACTCTTGGCTGATTGGTGGTTTGGAACATGACTTTTATTTTCCATTTCATATATGGGATGTCATCCTTCCCATTGACGAAGTCCATCATTTTTCAAGATGGTTATTGCACCACCAACCAGTTGGGATCTATATATTAGGTTTTGCCGAATATTTTTTTCAGATTCATGGACCTGTACATGGACTGGTTCCAGCTTAGGACCGAGCTGTTTTTTTTTGTGAGGAATTTCAAGCAATACCTGGGGCTTCCAGCTGAAAAATCATAAAGAATGTAAGTCCCTTTAGGTGATCTCAAATCCAAAGTTGCACGCAAAATCACTTTGTTTTTATGCCTAGTTAGTAAGGGGAATCATCCCAAGATAGCCTTATTTCAGGGTGAATCATGTCCTAATTTACCCAGATACATCATATATATAGAAATTTAAAGATATGTCCAACATTGTCCAACTGTTTCAAGCCGGAACGCAATGAAGCAAAACTCCTTCCTTTTAGCACCTACAAAGCTCGCTTGTTTCCCGGAACGCAGGGTGATATCGCTGGTGGTGATTTCCCCGTAAAGGATGATGCGAAACTGGGGCAGAAAGCATCCAAAATTGCTGTTGCTGTTGCCCGCAATTTTACATAACTGGTTGGTGGTTTGGAACATGACTGGATTATGACTTTCCATATATTGGGAATGTCATGGTCCCGGCTGACGAAGTCATATTTTTCAGAGGGGTTGAAACCACCAAGCAGATAACTGTGGAATATGATATGGCTCATTTGTAGATTATATAATTTAACTTAGCTATGGAAAACGTATGAACAAATATAGATGACTTACCTGTGAAAAACGTTGATGTTCCATAGCAACCTGTTAAATTACAGGGGAATCTGTATCGTCGGACCTTGAAACATGTCAAGGGAGGTTCAAGCCTATCTCTAGCGGTTGTTTGATAGTAAATCACCGTGTTTCATCAACATCCCATATTTCCTTACCAGGAGTTGATTTCACTTGTTTGAAGGGATGTCCTTAAAAAATGCATATATATATAATATATATATATATTATACATGTGGTTTCTTCCATATTTGATATTTGAGACATTTTGAGACTGACCTCACATTTTTCTTGAGACAATCCCACGGTCATGCTCTAAGATTGCCCACAGGCGAAAAGGCTCGATTAGAGGCTCCGCAACCGTCCTCAGGTGAGATCTGGGAACTGGATTCCCATGGATGGGATGGTCTTTAAAGCACCTGATTCCCAGTCACCAGCCAGTTTCCAACTGCTTTTACCAGGTTCAGTAATATGACTACTCGGGTTGTGTTGAAGCCCTAAGAAGTGGAAGAAAATGGCATAGTGTGTAAGAAGGTGCGAAAGTGGCAAGGAAAAAACTGGAGTTGCCGCTTACCATGTCTCTTCACTCAGCTGGTTGCTGCCCTTTGTAGCCTCGCAATTCGTAGTGTTCAAGTTCAGGTCAAGATAGAGCTGAACAAAAGATTAATGTCATAAATGTAGATCATCATTTGAAAAACGGCTTCCATAGCTTTTCCACATCCCTTTTATTCGCTTACCCCAGGGTACCAATGGGACTCATGCGAATCAGCCATCGGCTTCAACACCAAGAAAAATCCATGTCTTGAAAAATATGTCATCAAAGTTTTGGCTTCAACACATGACCAAGTTCGGGTAATGAAAAAAACAGACTGAAGTCATAAAAATAACCCGTCAAAGAATCATCAATATCGCCAAACAATCTTATGTAAATGTTGGTGATATATCTGATGAATCCCCCTGTTAATGGAACAACAAATGGTGCACTTCTGTAAACTGACAGTTCAATGTGGAAAAGCCACCATGAATGTAGAGAGTTTTCGGAACTGGAAACCATGGATTCTCCATATCGCGTGGTGAATCGTTGGGGGATTTGGTGCCCCCAATTTCACCATAGCGAAGCCATTTGGGGAACTGCAAATTCACAGTGCAGTTGGAGAAAGTTCTAACTTAACGTTACAGTCTCCGCAACTTTTTTTTGACCACTATTAACCATTAATCACTATTATATAATCACTATTTATCACAATTAATCACTATTAATCACTATAATAGTTGATGGTTGATGTTCCATTCCGAATGGGATCATGATCCCATCGTCTGCTTGTGGGACTCACTTTTGGAGGACTCAAGAGGCCACCGATGGTCACCAGTTCCGTTCAGAATGGGATTAGCAGCTGAAATATGCTGAAATATCATGAAACGACGTGTAGACCCATAGCTATACATAGTCAAGGTTATGATCCTGTTGCTTGGCTTGACACCGTGGCTTTCCGGTGAAGATGTTCCATTAAAAGCCTCAAGCGACTCAAGCCCCTCGAGAGGTGAAACGTTTCGCGCATTTGCAGGTGCCTTGGCGAGAAAAATGGATCCATTTAGGACAAACCTGTATGATATGTTTGTTTATTGTATAATATTGTATATGTATATTGTATTCATATTATCGCAGAGATATATATATACAATACATTAATATATTTCTTGGCATGCTCTTATCTTGCTTGGCAAAGAACTGAACATGTTTCCGTTCGGATGAATGTCACGGTGAGATGGATTGGTTTAACGGAACACCTACGGGAAACCCATGTATTTTTCCGATCAAATAGTTTTTTTTTCCTGACATGTTTTTCTTCTACCCTCTGGTAAATTAACATAGCTATGGAAAATCACCACCATGTTATTAATGGGTAGTCATCCACTATAAATGGCCATTTTCAATAGCTTTTTGTATGTTAATAGTGGATTTTCCCATTAAAAATGGTCATTTTCCATAGCTATTTTGACATAACCAGAGGGTAAACCAATCCAAAAAAACGATGGAAATCGCCAAGCGCCGGGTGGGGGTGATGGGTCGATCACAGCGTTCAGTTGCCGAACAAAAAATGGCGAAAACACTATGGTTTATGGTAGATATAACATGATATAACGATAACTTATAACTGGTTAATATAGTTTAATAACACTATGGTAGATATAGATCTATAATGTTAACTTATGATATATTAATAAACCATAGTTAGTTTAATGGGGGTTTTGTTATGGTAAACCAACTTATAACTGGGGGGGGCCATCTTGCAGGAAACGCATTCTGAATTGTGGGTCAAATCTATGTTACAACTGCCTTTCGGATCCATTAAACAAATCCATAAAAACATTCAATTCTATGAAGATCCATTTGACAAACATGTTGACATCCATTAACATCCAGCAACTCCGGCAACATCCATTTAAACAATCCCTTAAAATTCCTGAGTTCCTGTATTTTGTTCCAACAATCCAAGCCACTGTTCACGAGATCTAAGGTAAACACACCATCACTCCCAGCAGAACCGGCTCCTCACCAGGCTGGGTTGATAACCTTCGCTTTCGGGCCCGCCAGGCTAAGTTATCAGACAAACTAACAACGGGGGAGATCAATCATCAAACATCAGGGATATACCCTCTGGTTATTTAACATAGCCATGGAAGCCATGGCCCATTGAAACAGATGATTTTCCCAGCTAGAAACCTCCATTTGCAGATGGGATTTGCCAGCCAGCTATGTCAAATAACCAGATGGTAATGGATTGTTTATAACTATGATTTTCCATGATATAACTATGATTTTCCATAACTATGTTCATAGGGTTAACAATCAAAGCAACATGGAATTCTAATGGGATATGTTTTTTCCCTACCGTGGGAATGAATAAACCAAACAAAATCGGGATGTAGCCAGCAATCATAGGGGATACCATGGGAATTTTATGGAGATACCCTCTGGTTATGACTAACAGTTTGCCATGGTTTGTCGATGGCCCTAATCGAAATAGATGGTTTACCGAACTTAATGGTGATTTTCCATGGCTATGTTAAATAACCAGATGGTATATCAGAGGGGTGTCAACCTTTCCAGATTTCTCCAGGCTGTTTTAGATGATGCTTCCCCTAGAACCTCCCGGCCAAGCGATGAGCCGACATGAGGCTCTGAAAATCCCATCGAAACGACATAGAACATGGCCATAGAAATAGTTGATTTACCCATAAAAAATGGTGATGTTCCACAGTTCTGTTAGTTTACCAGAGGGTAACCAGATTGAATCAGAAAAATTGAGGCTATTAATATCTATTCACCAGATTGAAGCATCAACAAAGATGAGATTTAGAAACCATACAATGAAATGTATTAATTGATGATATTTTTATGTGAGCTTTGAGCCATCAAAAATGGGCCATCCCAATTTTCTTCACCTTTTTTGGCGCCCAGAAAATCAACGGCGCCGGCCTAAGGCACCACGGCGCTGGTGCCAGATTTGGAGTTGTTGATCGACCGAACGATGCGAGAGATTCGAGAGCTGGAAACGAAGGAGCCTGGGACTTTTTGCTCTGGCACATGCTGGGCTTACCCTCTGGTAAACTAACATAACTATGGAAAATCACCATTTTTTCATGGGAAATTCCACTATAAATGTCAATTTTCAATAGCTATGTTAGTTTACCAGAGGGTATCACATCTGCTGGGATGATTTCTTCACTTTTTTATGTCAGTATTATTCTGGTTGTTTAAATATAAGGTGTTTTTTTTCAAGTCATTTATGATCATGACTATTTATGTTGTAATGATGATTCTCTAACACCATGAATGACTGGAATAGTATTTTGATAATAATTAATGATGTAGAATCAGAATGACAACAATTTGATTTGTAGTATTTTTATCATCGTCATGATTACAATTGAGTATTAGTGTATTATGATGAAAAGATAAACATTTCAGTATTCACAAACCATTAACCAATTATAATGATTAAGCTGGATTATCGTCATTATTACTATGTATTATCATTAGACATTCCTGGGATAATCCCAAGAAAACTTGACATTCATATGACCAATAACTGGGATCCTGGCCACATGCCTAGTAGGATCTTGATCCTTGGGCCATCCAAAATTCTGGAGGCTCAGCATGGAGATGATAGAAATCATAGAAATCCCTGTTTTTTCTTACCCTACTGGTTAGTGGCTAGGGAAGGTGAGGCCCAAGTTATGTGATGTTTGTTGGTTGAGTTTCACCATGTTTCACCTGGTTTCACAGTTATTCAGCCTATTCAACAAGAGATTTCGTAGCTCAGAGCGCATCAAACATGGCTGGAGAATCCATCAACATGGAGCTTTCGAGCTGGGAAAATCAGCCAAAAATAACGGGATTTTCCAGCAAACCATGCTTGCCAGATGTATTCTCCGCAATGAATTTATGAACGCAGCTTACCACTGACGAAGAAATCATCTGGTTGGTGGTTTGGAACATGACTTTTATTTTTCCATATATTGGGAATTTCATCATCCCAACTGACGAGTTGTCATTTTTCAGAGGGGTAGGGCTCAACCACCAACCAGATATGCTTCTGAAATGGTCACTCCCAGAGTTGGATGACGGTCCCCATGTTGGAGGAGTGTTTTCTGGAGTGAACTGGAGACATCCCGGGGCATGAAAATTACCCTCTGGTAATTTAACGTAGCCATGGAAAATGACCCATTTATAGATGATTTTCCCATTAAAACCTCCATTTATAAGGGATTTTCCATGGCTATGTTAAATAACCAGATGGTAACAAAAAATTGGATGAAGGGGAACTTGTACTTCCCTGTGGAAGACATTGCCATTGACCATCAAGTTTTTTCTTGTACTTCCCTTGTCATTGACCATTCAGACCATTCAGTACACAAAGTTGGACAGTTGGACACCCCATATTTTGATGGTCAATGACCCTGGAAGTCATGGAAGTCTGTGCGATCTCGAAACCAACCAACTTCTCGTGGTGAAGTGGGGGTTCACGCGTAAATGATCAACGTGGCTACTTGCTACTTGGGGGTGCAGTTGGGCTTCTTAATTTAGTGAATCTATGGGGTTCGAACCTCCAAAAGTTGAGTTGTTTAACCCCCATTTTTCTATGGTGATTCCTATCACCCACTTAGTGGAACTATAACTACACCAAGATTCCCCAAGTATTACCCTCTGGTAAACTAACATAGCTATTGAAAATGGCCATTTATAGTGGATTTACCCATTAAAAATGGTGATTCCCCAAGTATTACTGCAAAACAATCGTTTCCCCAAGCAGGAAACGATGGTTCCACGATGGCGAGACGAGACTGTCCGATGTCTGGTGAAATCTCTCCAGTTATAGCTAAAAAAAGCCCTTAACACTGATGATGATTAGAACTCCTCTAGTTGGTTATATAATGTTACATATATAATCATATACATACGTATATATATATATATCACTATATATCACTCTATATCACTCTATATCACTCTATATCACTCTATATCACTCTATATCACTATATATCACTATATATCACTATATATCACTATATATCACTATATATCACTATATACACATTATTAAATGGGGTAAGTTAGCAACTCTGGTGGTGCTGAATCTCTGCGGTCTCAGCCAGGAGCAGATCTGGTCTCAGCCCGATGACTCCGGCGATGTCTCGACACAGGCGCGGCTTTTTTCGGCTGCGCAGTTGCAGGTTGCTGGGATGGAGTGAGTCAGCATAATTTCAATGGGGATTCCAGGATTTTATGGGAAAACCATGGGAAAACCATGGAACAATGGTGATTTATATCATGAGGGGATTATATATATATAATATCTATATATATATAGTGATGAATATCCCCATTTATAAATCTGGTTGGTGGTTTGGAACATGACAACATGACTGGATTATGACTGGAAAATATGGTTTTCATGGGTTTCTACCATTGAACGACATCGAAAGATGGTTGGGAAAACCACTTGGTTGATATCATTGATGTTTGATGATTGATTCTGATTGGTGGTTTGGAACATGACTGGATTATGACTTTCCACATATAGGGAATGTCATAACCCCAACTGACGAGTTGTCCATCATTTTTCAGAGGGGTAGGTTGAAACCACCAACCAGATGATGATATGAAGGTTTCCTGAAATTGGGGTCTCCATAGCTGGATGGATCTGGATGGTGAAAAAATGGTTTATTTCATGGAACATCCCAAACAAAAATAGATGATTTAGGGGTACCACTATTTTCGGAAACCTCCATATTATTTCTTTGGGGTTGGCCAATAACCATAGTGAACCATAGTTAACGATGACAATCATCACAATCATGAGGGGGCCATTATTCTGCGTACCATTATTGTTGTGATGGTACCCATTATATTGTTTTGTTTTTTCCAATCATAATGATACGCAGAATAATGAGTAGCATCAGAATTATAAGAGAAGTGATATGAAGTGATAATAATAATGATGCTCACAATAATGATGTTTGTTTTAACCATAGCGAACCATAGGTAACGATAACAATCATTATAACACATGTAATTGATACTGCTAAGAATGAAAATAGTCATAAACCATATAATTGGATACCCTAAAAATTGAACGTTCGACCATCATTTGTCCCCATTGAAAATTGCCATTTGGGGCGTATACCCCAGTTTCAAGCCCATTTGATTAGTGGGGATTCATGAATAAAACATGCTTCGAAGCCAACTATATAGGTTCGTTCAACCCCAAATCTGGAAAGATTGAAGCACCAATATCCGAAGTTGAACCAGGCAAAATGAGCATCCAACTCACCCGGTGAAACAGTCATAATTTTGCCCCAATGATGGATTGCTATTTTTGGGTAACGAGCATTGTAGAGTTTATTTTTGTGGTTGCATTGTTTTCACGTTGCATGAGGAAATATGTCTTGGAACATGATCTGTAGCCATACATTTAGATTGTTGGATCATAATTTTCCTTGATTCAATTAGTTCAATTCCAATATTTGGTGTTTCCATCTCATTTCTGCAAACTATTTTTGTGGCTGGATTGTACTTTGCTGCAAAATGATGGGTTTTTGACCCCAGGATGAGCTTGGCGCCGCTAAGGGCGCCATGGTTTCTGGTTTCGGTGCTTTTCATATTTAGCAGGATGGGATTTTCATGAATTTTAGTAGAGCCAGAGGATTCACCATCCGATATACCCTCTGGTTATTTAACAGTTTGCCATGGAAAATCACCATGCTATTAATAGGTAAACCATCTATAAATGGGCTATTTACACCATGGCTATGTTAAATAACCAGAGGGTAACTTATATTTATGGGTACAAACCATCAATCTATATATGGGTGGTTTTAATATTGCTTTACTAACATGATATTAAATGAGTCAAATCTCTGATCTGCCAGTGCTTAACCAGTTGAAAACAAATCGGAAGTAGCTTTGTACACTGCTGTCTTACGTGCCTGAACTTATGGGCATCTATCCGGATGCTCACATTTCACCAATAAACGTGATCCGCAAAGATGGGAAAACAACAACATGTACCCTCTGGTAAACTAACATAACTATGGAAAATCACTCGTTTTAATGGGTAAACCAACTATTTCTATGGCCATTTTCAATAGCTATGTTAAATTACCAGAGGGTAGATTGGACTGCATGGGAAACGGCATGAAAGTCCTGCAAAAACTGTGGATTTCATCCGTCAGCTGGAAAGCAAGGGCGAAAAATGGGGACCTTGATGAGAAAAGCAAACGGCAAACTCCGACGAAAGAGGAGAGTCACGTAGCCAAGGCAAAACAAAAACACAAGCCATGGTATCAAACAAGAATGATGACCATGACCTACACGATGTGTGTGTGTGTGTTTCATCAACTATGGAGTTTCCACACCAAGCATGAAAACTGAACCAGCCAGGATTTTTGCTACAAGAACTGGGCATCCAATCGAAAAAAGTGTGGATTTGTTGAACAATGGGGATTCATTAGCAAGAGTAGGTAGATTGGTTTTTTATATGGAAAAATGAAGGCATTTGTAGCCGGAATGGGTTTTATAAGTTTATAGATACATCGATACATAGTAGTTAAACCCCAATTTCAAGTTATACCATCTGGCTATTTAACAGTTTGCCATGGAAAATCACCATGCTATTAATAGGTAAACCATCTATAAATGGGCCATCTACACCATGGCTATGTTAAATAACCAGAGGGTATCTATAGTAGTGAATAGTGTTCAAGTAATTTGGAAGTGAGTTCAAGACCTCCCACATCCTCCTGCTCCGCCGATGACATTTTTCACTCGACCCAACTCGGGGGTTGGTAACTGTCCCATTTTGGGAATATTGGACATCACCTTATAGTAGCCATTATAGACCACAAAAACCTAATGGTTGGGATATTTGGCAGTGTGTCAAAACCAATAGTACCCCTTTTTTGTTCACATCAAAATAGCTGGGATTTATGGATGTTCATCCCACTAAAAATGGTATTAATAGGTATTGATCCATACCCATTTAATGACCCATGCAACTGGAAGGCCTTGGAATTGACCGTCAGCCAACCCTTGCCGACCGTCCCTTCGAAGCTGCGGCATCGGGGGTGCAGTTCGACTGATGGAGCTCCAACTTGTCAACTTGTGGAGATAAAAAAAACCATGGTATATAGCCATTAAAACAACAACAACAACAACGACAACGACAACGACAACGACAACAGCAACAGCAACAGCAACAGCAACAGCAACAACAACGACAACAACAACAGCAACAGCAACAGCAACAACAACAGCCACAGCCGTTCTTATTAATTATCATGATAACGATTGAAAAACTGTTAAGATCAATTGTCCACCATTAAATCATAAATAGTTATGTGCCCATGATAGTTATAACTGATTAACAAGTATGAACAATTACCCTCTGGTTATTTAACATAGCCATGGAAAATGACCCATAGAAATAGATGGTTTACCTATTAATAGCATGGTGATTTTCCATGGCTATGTTAAATGGCCAGATGGTATTAACCATCAAAAAAATATCCCTGAGTCTATTATTATTAACCATCAATTATTAACCATAGTTATTAACCATCAAAAAAATATCAAACCATATTATTATTTACAATTATTAACAATAGTTATATACCCATGATAGTTATATATTATAACCATCAACAATTATTCCCTGAGTCTGAAAAGTGTTATTAACCATAGTTATTCACCATAGTTATTAATATCATGAAAACCATTGATAGCCGTTAAGATCAATTGTTCACCATTAAATCATAAATAGGTACATGCCCATGATAGTTATAACTTATTAACAAGTATGAACAATTATTAACCATCAAAAAAATATCGTCTAAAAAAGTCTCTACAGTATTCGCTCCACTCTCGCTGAGGTGGCATTTCCGGAGGCCCCAGGAATTTTGCGCGCCAGGAAGACCACAGGACGCGTTTTTTTGCGGTGAACGATTGGCAGACATGAATTGGATATGAATTGGGTGGAAATGCAGGACTTGAACCCCAAAATCTGGAAGAAAGTCGGGTTTTTTTAACCACATGAACTGCTACACATTTTGGCCCCAAAATCTGAGTTGCTTCACCAGGAATTTTCTTGAGATGTTCAGCAGCGAAAATGGAGATTTGACCAATTGTTTTCAGTGTGAAAACTGGGCTTAGCAAAACTACGATTGTTGGTGCCCCCCAAGTTATGTTTGTTGGTTTATGTTGTTACGGGATTGTAATGACTACAGTCCCATACCTCCCTGTAACTTAGGCCTGTAGTAAGCATGTAAATATAACCGCTACCTTATGGCTCAAGACAAAAAGTGTGTACTTGCTTACTGGC
>Ga0126342_10005100_pt1 | contig 22755 bp, 14 predicted proteins | sample Cyp1metagenome_FD_92528 | JGI IMG/M metagenome (GOLD analysis project Ga0126342, IMG submission 92528) | Coral microbial communities from Lord Howe Island, Old Settlement Bay, Australia - Cyphastrea 1 metagenome | ecosystem: Host-associated > Invertebrates > Cnidaria > Coral ...
CTTACTCTTTCTCTTCTACTCTTCTTTCTTCTAATCTTTCTCTTCTCTCTGCCTCTTCCCTGCTCTGCTTTTCATCTGTCCATATTGTCGGAAGTTTGACTTCTAAACTTCCTTCGATTAATATTTATTCTCGTTAAACGTGCGTATTTAACGTTGTCAATGTCTTTTAAAACTTGCTAATCTAGCGAAGTAGTGATTCAGAACTTGTTAGCAAACACTCATCAATAATTCTTTATCTTGCACATTTAAACGAAACGAATGTCGCTATCAAATAGAACGTCTTGCGTTTTGCAAGCATTTTCCTTGGGTGCCAAAATCCAACACTGCTAAGCACGGGTCTTGCTGCAAAGCAGTCAAGCACTAGCAGTTCATGTGCTCATCCATCCAAAGCATGAGCATAAGCGCCTCAACTTAGTTTGTCTGGTGCCAAACTGGCGAAGCAGAGGTCAATGTAGTATACAAACTAAGACGGCAGAGGTCTTTGATATGGGAAAGAAGTGTAATTTAATTGTTTCGGTAGTATTCAAACTGTTGATTTTTCCTATTGAACGGCTTCACCCAGCCACCCTGTCTTGCCAGCAATTTGAATCCTATACCCCGGCAAGCCCCGCGATCAAAAAGCAAATGCTTCAGCGGACATCGTCATGCAGAAGGTGTGGCCTTGGAGTTGGGAGTTGATGGTGATAAGATGTTATAACAATTGTAGCTGACCGAATTTTATCCCTTAATATGTTTCGGGACCACGGCAATGGTAACCCAGGTATATAAACACATATAAACACATAAACACATATAAACACATATATACATATATACATATATACATATATACATATATACATAAATACAAATATACATATATACAAATATACACATATACATATATACAGTTTTGCAAATATACATAGATACATATATACATATATACATATATACAAATATACATATATACAAATATACATATATACAAATATACATGCATATATATATACATACAAATATGCATATATACAAATATACATATATACAAATATACATACATATATACATATATGCATATATATATATATTTACATATACATGTATATGTGAGAATGCCAGCTGCAATTAGTTTTGCAAAATTGCGCTGTGGTGCTCCCCCTGGGTACTGGGCACCTCTGTCAGATCAACGCAGCAACCGCTTTCGGCGAGGACAAAATCATCCACTTTCTCTTCGAAGGCGAAATCACTGAAGTGCAAAAACTGCGCATCTTGCAATCCACGCAATACGAAGACATCAACGGTCCCTATGGGCTTTCAAGGAGCCACTCGGGTGATATTTGGCGGTCGGTTTGGAGAAGTTGCAAGTGGGATGACCATGACGTTTGGGGGGTAAGTATCACTCGCAATGGTGGATAGTGGTTCCCTGGTTCAGGTGATGCTTACAAAGCAGATATGAGGAGATATCACAGGGATCCAGCTGAAATGAAAAGAGGATTTGAAGCATTGATTTTGCGGATGTAACACATGACCGTGCACACAAAACGGATGCTGATGCTTCCAAGCTGCGTGGGAGTGGTTGAACCCAGGACAGCTTCGCTGAGAATCTAAAGTATGATTTCAAATATATGAGGGTTCTTTATGTTGGGGATAGGAGTCACATGGGCTTGTTTAAACATATGCTACCCCAAAATTTATTGCTGAATCATCACTTTCCGAATTAATTGCAGTTTCAATGCTGGTTAACCCTCCATTTCCAGACTTATCCGATTTTCCCCCCAAGCCGCGCTGGGTCCCAATGACTCCAGTGGTACCATCTGAGGACGTGTTTCAGGTTGTTGTCGTTGTGGTTGTGCTTGTGCTCGTGCTCGTGCTCGTGCTTGCTAGTTGTAGTAGTAGTAGTAGTAGTAGTAGTAGTAGTAGTAGTAGTAGTAAATGTAGTAAATGTAGTAAATGTAGTAAATGTAGTAAATGTAGTAAATGTAGTAAATGTAGTAAATGTAGTTGTAGTTGTAGTTGTAGTTGTAGTTGTAGTTGTAGTAGTAGTAGTAGTAGTTGTTGTTGTTCTTGTTGTTGTTGTTGTTCGTGTTATTGTTCTCGTTTTTGTTCTCGTTTTTGTTCTTGTTATTGTTTTTGGTGTTTTTTTTTGTTTTGGTGTTCTTGTTGTTTTGTTGTTTTTGTTGTTTTTGTTGTTCTTGTTGTTGTTGTTGCTGCTGTTGTTGTTGCCACTGTCATCGATGTTGTTGCTGTTGCTGCTGATGTTGCTGTTGTTGTTGTTGCCGATGCCTGTTGATGTTGTTTTTTGCTGTTCTCGTTGTTCCTTTTGTTTTTGTTAGCGTTCTCGTTCTTGTTCTCCTTGTTGTTCTTGGTGTTCTTGGTGTTCTTGTTGTTTTTGCTCTTCTTGTTGTTTTTGTGTTCATTGTTGCTGTTTTTGCCGTTGTTATCGTTGTTCTTGCTGCTGCTGTTGATGCTGCAGTTGTTGCAGTTGTTGTTGTTGTTGTTTTTTTGTTTGCCGATGTTGGTTGTTTTTGTTGTTTTTGTTGTTCTTGTTGTTTTTGTTGTTCTTGTTGTGTTTGGTGTTCTTGGTGTTCTTGGTGTTCTTGTTGTTCTTGTTGCTGTTGTTGTGGTTGTGGTTGTCGTTGTTGCTATTGATGTTGCTTTTGTTGCTGCTGCAGTTGACATTTTGACCCAGTTATAGTTGGGACAACTCCACTAATCAGGGACTTGTTAACTGGGGTTTTTAACCACGTACTAAGTGGGATGATCCTCAAAGTATGTGTTGAAACATTGAGTATCCTAAACATCAACTGCTGAATTGTTCCAATGCAAAATATTGCAAATCCGCAAAGATGGTAGGGCCAAAAGGGTTTGAAGTTTTGATCCGTACCATTTGATGGTTTTCTGTACTTCTGTTGTAGAATTCGATTTTAAGGTCCATTTTTCCCGCGGATGGCCAGATTTAAGGTATAGCTGGTATCTGCATGTCCGGATGATGAATTGCTTTGGCACTCGACTCATCTAATCTAAATTTATCTCTCGCTTGCTGACTTTTTACATCAGATTAGATGAGTTATTGTAGGTACCTGTATTGTAAGTATGGTATATATATATATATATCTAATCGTTTATTGTCTTTGGGATTTATTGATCCCCACCATAGGCTTTTTATTATCCCTACAATGCAAGGACAGGATTTGACCTGACACCAATGAACTCATGTTTCTCATGTTGTGTTGATTTAGATTGACATTTCATGCCAACATCAAAAAACCATGAACCATGAAACTCCAGCAACCATGTGATTTTCTTGCGCTAACCGTTGGAAACAAACACATTTCAAGAGCAAGAGCAATCCACTTCCTCCTTTGTTCGGGTTTGCCGGCGCTGCCCCAATTCGTTCGCTAACTTGGTATATTTGGCGGTTTCCGTAAATGGAGGTACCCCAATAGCTGGATGGTGTATTTCATGGACAATCCTACTAAAATGGATGATTTGGGGGGTACCCCTATTTTAAGAAACCTCCATTTATTTACTGTAGCTATAGTGTTTCACGATCGGCCGTGTGGTATCTCGAACTATGGTTATTTTTCATGTGACAAATCCAACCAGGTGGCATAGACCATCCCCAAGTGGTTGTGGCCATGGCAGGCTCACATTCTCCATGAAGGGTAGGTTAGTCACCAGTAGTAATTTTCATCACTATGAACTGTTGGTTTAATCCCCATGATATCCCCACCCAAAACCTCCCAGCAGTTGGATATGTCTTGATGTATATCCCCATGATGTTGCCACATGAACGGGGTGTTCACCCTGTAGGACGCCATTCCCACGATGAGAATTTTCCAGACTGTCCCTCCCGCCTCGGAAAACCAAGCAGTAAGACCACTGCGGCGACGCACACAGATTCCGTTCATTCTGGTTGATTTATCCTCTGGTAATTTAACATAGCTATTGAAAATACCACATTATAGGGGATTTACCCATTAAAAATGGTGATTTTCCATAGTTTTGATAGTTTACCAGAGGGTATCAACCATGGTTCGTCCCCAAAAACATCCATGGTTCATTCGGAGCCTACACGATGATTCACCTTTTGTTTAAAATGGTACATACGTTAGCACTTGGCACTTGAGTATGACTGGATATGACCGTTGCCGGCGCTCACGACTCTACGCGAGGTTTGGATATTGTCGAAAAAATCCAGACCCCCCAGGATCGCATCAACCACACCAGTGATCCTCGCCGCGCAAAGTCTGGACAGAAGAAAGGTTTACAAACCCGAAGAAAGGTGGTTTGAAACAGTTTGAAACGTGAACACAAAATGGCACGGGTATGCACTAAGATGTGGAACGAATCAACACACTTGGTGATTCCATCCATGAAGGATTGGAACAATGATTCTGGTTTATTGCAACGTGAAACGACCAAAGGCCATTGCCATTCATGATGGTCGTTGGGGAAGTATCAAACAGGCACTGGCACTTGGGTACTAACAATCTGTGACTTCTTTGCAAGAAAAAATGTTGACACGGTACCCTCTGGTACTCGAACATATATATATAATTATATATATATAGCTCAAGAATGGATATTTTGTTGCTAGATGTTCGCAACGTTGTTCGCGTTCACTGTTGGTTTCAGAATATCCAGGGTACAAAAACCATTCCGGTAGAGCTTGTTGGGATTCCATTCAAAGAAAAGTTAAAAGGGAATGCCAAGAAATAGCTACATGCTTCGGATAGGCATCATTTGGGGAGGCTTGCGTTTCCGGAAGTTTATAGCTGAACTGCAATGTTGATTTCCTGAGATAAGCTCAGACTGATTGTTGACTATAGGCAATGAGAAGTGGTTCATTGAAGTGCAATCAACATGATGCTTAAACAATTTAATCACATATCAGATCTTAGGTTACGCACATTTATACGCTAATACAACCTGCTACAAGCTGCTAATTAATAGATAGGAAAATGGAAGGACACCCGATTCCGCTTGAAGATTCAAGCCTTCCCTTGTCACCATCCCTAGGGTGTCTACCCTGCCACAGGATGATCATGGACCGAATATGCAAATGGATCAATGGAAAGCACATGGATGGGAGGTGTGGCTACATCATTACATAATCATGGACCATGGACAAAATGGGTTTGTGTGAAAATAGGGTACCCCAGATTCCATTGATTAATCACTACTGAAATGGCTCTTTGGAGGAGTCTATGCATGGATATGCCACATTTTCAGACAGACCCAAATCAAGTGTGTACCAGCCGTGTAACCATGATATGCTTATACTCCCTTCCAATACTTAGTGGCCCACAATAATTCCAACCAATAGGCCTTGCATATGGCACAGTGTGGTGCCCCGTAGATATAAGTTGGTTATAGTTGGTTTATAATCCTCATTAACTACAGAGATATATCTACATACATATGTATACAATATATATATATGTACCATAAACTCGAGTTCTCTTAGTTATAAACCAACTGAGCCAACGAACGGGGCGCCACCTTGTAGGCCTTCATATGTGGCTTTGTTTGAACACAGAGTACTCAAAGAATTGATGGTTTGGCAATGTTTATCATCATTTCCGAATTCGAACAACAATTTTTGAGTCATATCCCCCGTTTTCAGTGAGACGCAACATGATATTCTTGGTTGTATATGGCATTTCCTCACTGTGGTTGGCTATACATCCCCATTCAAATGGCTTATGTTTTTCCCAACGATCCGCGAAGCCTCAGGATGACGATGACGTTCGCCGGGCGCGAAAAGCGGTCCCGTTGATCCCCAATGAGCTCCGGCAGAGCTACGCCAAGTCTCGAAAAATCATGGGCTATGCCTAAGTTGGTAGATATAACTATAGTATTAACAATGGGAATAATGGCTACCAATAAGCCTTAGTTTATAATGATGCCTTAGTTTATAACCATCTATAAGTGGCTGAATTCTCTGGTTTATGGTAGATATAACTATAGTATTCATGGGGATTATATAATGGTTTATAAACCAACTTATAACTGGGGGGCCCCATCCGTAGCCCCGATTGCCTGGTAGGTTATCATGGCCTAGTGGTCCTCGAAATTGATGAAGATGAACAGTGAAGATGAACTTTTGCTGGGTTACTTTGGACCTGCAATTTGAAGTCCCCTTTTTTTAAGTTGTGCGAATAGCTCAAAATCATACACCCCGGATCGCTAAAGAATGTTAGATATAAATAGACATTACAAGAATTGTTGGTCCATTGGTAAAACCAAAAGATTAGCGAAAGGATCCAAAAGATTAGCGAAACCCAATCGCCTGCAACGGAATAAAGACGCGGCAAACCTGCTGTGCAGTGGGGTGGCTGCAGTATTATCAAATGGGTGGCCAGGGATAATCATGTGATAGAAACTCATGTAATTGACAATAAATTATCCTAGTAACCAGGCATTTTGGTCATGTTATATCATTTAACATTGTCCAAAATAGGGAATGGTTTGCGACTTGGTTTGCAGATGTTTGCAGCAGCTCATTAAAAAATGTAGGCTTCCTGTGGTGAAACAAACATATAAAACATATAAGCCACTTTCTAAGGGCGGACAGTTCCACAAACTGACTAAAGGCTTCAACCCTAGATAGCAGGGCAAGTGGTTCTCACAGTTCTAGTCTAGTTGCAGTACTACTGGGGACTTATAAAAAATCATCCAATTCTCACGACTCTAGACAATAGCTCGGTTTATATTTTTGCTCGGTCCCAACTGCAACCCTGACTGCTCTGCTATTCGGCCTGGATTCTGCCTAATACTGAGATAGCATGGATTGTCACCCCAGGTGCCAGGTACTCGCCAGTTTCAACGTGTTTCAAGTACATTTTATGTTCAACCACATTTTGAAATGTTCCCCTATGGCGTTTCTCGGTTCGGAGTCTAATTATAATGAGTATTAATGAGTCATCTCCACGTTTTTCCCAGTTATACCCATGTCATCGCAAAGTCTGTTATGTCTACCATCACCATGGTAATCTCCGTTTTTGCTGTTCAAATTACCTTTCTGTTGCTTCACTTTCTGTTGGTTCACCACAAATCATCCCATGATTTTTGGAAAAGGGCCCCGGGTCTCCGGGAACCGCCGGGAACCGGAAGGCGTGGCTGGCAGCACATTGGGAGCGAAAATTGAAGAAGCAGGAGCTGGCTCGTGGTGACCCGAGGGTCAACTAGCATAGATGCAGAAAATCAATGAACATCAACCATTTGTAGAGAATTTTCTTGGGGAAGCCACAGGTTTTCCACATCTATGTGAGTGAAAAATGTAGGGTAAACATCTAAAACTGGGTATGATTTCTGTCAAGGAAACATGGATTGTTGAATTGCTGAGTTGGCATTGGTGTTAGTTGCATCCATCCAGTTGCATATTAAACTGCCATACATACAACATCTTGCCGAGCTAAGAGAGGCAACTTGCAGTACCTCAGTACCTGTTGTTTTTTGGGCCCCTTCCTATGAACGATTTTGAGCGCGAACAAAGGTGATAAGATATCTTATAATATCTTATATATATAGGATGTGATTTGCTGGAAGCGATGGGGGAAGTAGAAACCCATTTGTTTCAATACACAGCTCATTAAATGTTGCTGATTCATGGATCGCACAGGGAATTACACCAGTAAACTAAGATGGCTATGGAGAATCATCATCTAGGCAAATCATCTATAGAATAAACGGGCCATATATTTTCCCATGTTTGATTAGAGGCCTTCTATCCCACCTCTGGCAACTTGTCGGCTCCAAAGGGGAACGCACACCGAAAAACGCCCGCCAACGCCACGTGGGTCGTCTCGCGCACGTCCGTCGTCACGTCGATCGAAGATGTCGGAGTTCACGGTCCGGACGCGGAAGCCACTGGGACACGAAATGGGCCCAGAAATTCTTGAGAGACCCCAATCCCCAATGTAATTAACATGGGGTTGTTTGAAAATGGTAGAAAATGGTGATACCCCGATTTTATGTCTATTTTAATATATATTTTAATGGAGAGATGTTCATAAACCATTGGATTGTAGGGTAGGCTATTTTCAGACAAACCCACACATATTGTAACTAGACATAGCTAGACTATACTGGAGAACCATGAGATTTGAGTCCTATGAGCCATACCGATTCTGAAGACCTGGGTTTTTAGCATCAGCAAGGCATTGAGATTGAGATTGTTAGTAAAACATCAACTTGTTCGAGCTTTACAATTCCCCCAACAAGAACATATAACGTAACTATATAGGTTGATAACGCTATACATTTAATGTGACTATAATGGGATATGATGAAACATCAACAGAATGATCACCCTTCTGATCACATGTTTTTCCCTTTGTGGTCAGCGGGGCTGATGTAACTGGACGTGGTATGTGCTGCTGTACAGGGCAAGAGTTTACTTAATCCACGATACATCATCATATTCAGTAGCAAAGCTGCCATTTTTGTTGTTTCAGACGCACCCTTATATCTCAGTGTGCCAACCACTTCGTAAGCAATATACGCGCTTGTCTTGAAGCAGCCAATTTAATTTCTTGTTTGTCATACAGTCATACACGTGATAGTTCAGATCGGTATTAGGTACATTCGGTACATTCGAATGATCTAGAATAATGCATTATGTGCAGTGCATTTTGTATAATGTATTGATATATATATATTATAATATTACAATATATATTTATATATTATAATATTACAATATATATATATTATAATATTACAATATATATATATATATATATATTACAATATATATAATATATTACAATATATTACAATATATAATATATTTATATATATATATACATATTGGTACCAGATGACATCCTGAATTAATTCGGCCTGATACATCCTTCAGGATCATCCAGGGGGACCCAGGTTTCTGAACAATCCTTTGCTCGGCCGCAAGCAGTTCGTCTTGGACGTGATCCATCCGGGCATGGCCAACGCGCCTCGGTAGGGAGGTCAAAATTCGCGAACGCGAACGAAGCTAGGGAGGTTAGCCCGCCAAGGTTGGTGCAAAGAAAAATCATGGTATGGGTCAAAATTGGACACCCAAATCACCAAATCATTAGATTTAATGTGGTGAAAACAAGAATACACCATGCCCCAAATCACCATAAATAGGTATACTATAAAGCATTCCCAGTCATGGGTGGTTCATGACATTGTTTTAACCACATGTCGTGAATATATTAGTTAATACTAAGAATAGATTAACATCTGTGGTTTTGCTGGGTCTTCAATTTCGACTCATCCCAAGCAATATACAACTAGGGTTCATGGCAGATGTGTAGGTCATCCGGACAAAGCAACACATCACAATAGGGGGCACCACCTAGGTTTGCCCAGATATGGATATGCCCCAAAATTGCAAGGCGAAGGGCGGAAATTACATACTTGTAAAGTCAGATTATTTTTGATTTCGGTTCTTTCCCATACAGGAGTCGTTTTTGGGCAACCGCAAGTGTAAGTTGCCTATAGTATATAGCATTGTGTTCTGCCATTTGTAGCTGTTTCTTTTCTAGCCATGATCTTCGCCTAGTAAAACAAGGCTAGTAATTGCATGGACAAAACTGACCAACCACGGCTCTAAACTTTGGATATCTTTGGATCTTGCGATCGGACTGCACCATTTTGGGCCAAGATGCATATATAATTGCTGGTTGGTGGTTTGGAAAATTTTTATTTTTCCATATATTGGGAATGTCATCATTCCAACTGACGAACTCATATTTTTCAGAGGGGTGGCTCAACCACCAACCAAAGGATGTTTGATGATTTTTGTCTAGTTACAACTGGATTAACTGAGTTATAAGATGTTATGAGCCACCACCGCAAATGAATAGTAGGTATCCCAACTTATGTCAGATGTTATAACCCTTACCCTCTGGTTATGTCAAAATAGCTATTGAAAATGGCCTAGTCGAAATAGTGAATTTACTCATTGAAAATGGTGATTTTCCACAGTTTTTTGTATGTTTACCAGAGGATATTCTAATTCCCATGACAGCGAACTGCCACAAAATGGCCCTGGGCTTTCCGAGGTCTCCAAGAAAGATTTGGCCGAAAAGCTGCGAAGCATGTGCCGGGGATGGGATGGAGGTTTTGTGGTAACCGGTGTATCCTATTGACTCTTGACTCATCAAATGATGGGTCCAAGAAACCATTTTTATAATGGGATAGTGGGACTTTCCTCTTTCTTGGGATAATGGGAGTATTATGGTTATTCTCCATGATTCTCTCATCATAGATTTTTTTTATAATGGGAGAGTGGGACTGAATCGACTGATTCCTTCTGCCAGAACATGATATCATGGAGCAGGTTATCAAATCATCTGAATATGGGAATCCGTGATTTTCCAATCTGGGTATGAATCAATACCTATTAATACCATTTTTAGGGGGATGAACATCCATTTACCAGCTATTTTGATGTTCACCAGGGGTACAAGGTTTTGACACACTGCCATCTTTCTCCATGCAAATCTCCATGGCATTTCTCCAGGTACAAGGTTCAGGATGTGAATTGCATTCAGCTCTTCTCCTTCAAGACCGCCTTCGGTGGTGGTCGCAGCTCTGGTTTTGGCACCTCTGGTTGAATCCCCGACTTGATGTGATGTCTATGTGCGTGTGGAAACCATGAACCTGGGGCAGTCATGCCACTACAACCTTAGGACCTAGACATTTTTTTACCAGAGTTAAAAAAAAGTACCACTTTTATGTACCACTTTTAAGTAGGGTATCCCATTTTCTTTGGGTTCTCCCATTCTTGGGTTATGGCTGTGGTTAGTCATAGTAGTTTTTCCCATATTCCTTGGAGCCTTAGATGGCTCAGCCAGCACCTAACGGATCGTCTTGCCAGGCATTCTTGGGTGGATTGGGTATAGACTTCTCCCAAGTTGCAAGCGAAAGCCGCTTGCAACATCTCATTCCCAACTGCATAGGTAGTTTACGGTAGTTTAAAATCATTTTTTTTTGCTTTGGATGGAAAATCCCCAGCCAACCAGCGAAAGATGACTTATAACTTTTGGTAGACAATCAGATTGACCATGATCTGAGGTCTCATCTATGAGAACCTGGAGAAGATGAAGAAGTTTGAGCCGAAGTACCGCTTGAAGCGCGTCGGGGCCCCATGGGGCACCCGGATGTCGCCTAAAAAAGCCGGGTTTTTCGGTGAAGTTTAACGCGGTGTTTAAAATCGCATAGCCCACAGGATGGTGCCCACCAGTTATAAGTTGGTTTATAAACTTATATTGACATCAATTAACTATAGTTATATCATGTTATATCTACCATATACCATAGTTAAGCCGTGTTAAGCCCATAAACCAACTTAGCTATCTTGGGGTCCCCATCCTGCATGTTCCGATCTTTTCGACTGATCCGGTCCGGACGATGTCGGAACGAGACAGGTTTTTGAAACCTGGATCCCTCGATGAAAAACAGCTTGCCAACTAGGAAATCACATGAAATCACCATCCCCAAGCTAATGGATACAATGTTGGGCCCCCCCAGTGATGTTAGTTGGCTTATAACCCCATGAATACTATAGTTATAAGTACAATAAACCATAGTTATTGGAGATATAAACTTATCTAGAGGGCCCCACATTGTAGGTACTTTAATCCTGTAGTTTGTCAATTGTGAAAAACATGGAACAACACCAGCCAACCAGCAAAATAATGGTGTGAACTACTAAAGATTGACCATGTTTACTAGGTAAATCATCGAATTACATGGGACATGTTCAATCGCTATGTTAAATTACCAGAGGGCCACCGCTTTTTTTAGGGGATTTTGCTCCGTTGCTGCAGATGGAAGCCCCATCTCATTGAGTTTTGCCAGAGTCTAAGCCTCTGGCAATTCCACATAGAGACATGGAAAATGACCCATTTGAAGATTATTTAAAGCCTAGATATACCCTCTGGTAAACTAACATAGCTATTGAACATTGCCATTTATAGTGGATTTTCCCATTAAACATGGTGATTTTCCATAGCTATGTTAAATTACCAGAGGGTATATCTATTGTAACGTTGAATCCACCCCTGTCTGATGTTTAAATATTCTAAATCCACCGAGCTTTGGAGTTCAAATGTGTGGCTCACCCCTGCGTCCAAAGTTAGGTCGGTGTGGGAGGTGAGAAGAAAGGCCCAGGCCTGGAGGGAAGTTGTTCGCGATTTTATCATCGAAGTCAATGGTGGAAGTTCTTCAAGGCCATGGGTTCATGACACCAGAGATGACAAATTGTCCAATGCTGATCACTCCCGACAAGTCATACATTTTTTCATGTGTTTCCGTGATTTTTTTCGTGATATGTGACAATGGTGATTTGTGACTTGGCCTAGTTTAGTAGATAGGTTTCTAACTTGGTGTATACTCAGGCCAAGTGTTGGGTTTAGAGTATGGTGGATATGTCTATAGGTGAGATGGATTACAGATTGACAAACTTCAAACTCGGGGGCGTGGTGCCACTACTCTAATAAACCATGACGAATGACTGATACATTTAATCATTTACCAGAGATAAGTTTTATGATAACCAATTCGTAATTGGATGTGTGTGGCAATACTGTAATTGGTGGTTTCATCAGTTTCATCTTGAACACACCAAAAAAAACAAATCCAACCACTGGAATGGGGGGCTCAGTTGCCTTAGCATACTTGGATTCCCATAAGATTCGCTTCATTTTATACTTGGGTTGTCCACCATTTGGAGGAATCTATTGTGACCATATTTATATAATATATATATATGTATATATGTATATATTTGTTTGTCCGGTCATTTTGAGCAACTCCAAAGAACTGATCCTGAAGGTCAGAGAGACGACACAAATTTCAAGCAGCCCTGAGGTGTTGAACATGGACCCAGCTTTGAACACAGCTCGAACTTGTGAATGGACATGAATAGACGGTATTTGTCCTCTGTAATGTTTCAGTCACGTGTTACATTCCTTACTTCCCAAGCCTTAAGACTGAAGTAATGACATTTGGTAAGTACCAGTACCATTGCTGTCGGAAACAGCGAACAAAAATGGCTGGTCACAGCATCAAAGTTCCAGGGTCACATCAAACAGATTTGGGATGTTGGATCTTTTACCCAGAGGATCCATGTACGGTATACATGCTAACATTTGGGGTATATTGATGGTAAATGTTACCATCTATAGCAGCACCATGGATCCGTCATGGGTTAGGTTTTTTTTTTTTATCACCAGAACCTGTCACAAAGATCTCAGTGCAATCACCAGCTGGGGGAGACTTCCTGGAAGTCGCTAGGACGACGTGCCAAGAAGGACACCAAGAACAGGATGAAGAAGGCTTTGGGTACCCTCTGGTTATGACTAACAGGGCTAGCCATGGTATAGATGGCCCTAATCGAAATAGATGGTTTACCTATTCAAACAGGTGATTTTCCATGGCGAACTGTTAAATAACCAGATGGTAAACCTTGCTTGGGTAATGTTGGCTAGGTCAATATGCTGGTCCCTATGGATCCAAATATATGCTGAGATGATCAGATGATTCTTGTCGTACCCAAGACTTTGTCAGAAGATATTCATATATACCACTTGGATCCATGGGAATCTGGTTGGTGGTTTGGAACATTTTTTATTTTCCCCATCATATTGGGAATAGAATGTCATCATCCCAACTGTTACTCACTCCATCATTTTTCAGAGGGGTAGGCGAAAAACCACCAACCAGGAATGGTTTGCTAGAAAAGATTCATTTACTGTATATATATATATATACCACTGGTAAGGGATTTCTTTTGGTTGTATTCCAAAAGGGTTGATCTTCCCGATCTTCCATGCCCAGCTGACAATTCTGTAGTCTGCACTGATCAACTGGGAATCCTCTCCCCCATATCATCCGGGAACTGATCGGAATGACGCACTGCGACTTGGCGACTTGGCGCCTCGACGCGAGCTTCGTAACGGATGTTTTTCTTTTTTTTTCCAGGGAAAATGGTGGCTTTGTGTTAAAACATGGTGTAGTTTTTTTTTCCCAAGATCCAGTGGTAGTAAACACATGTAAACACCATCATTTCTTCTCCATTTCAATAGGCCTTATGAATTATGGGTTAATGTGGGATACCACATGTTGAGACACACCCATTTGTTCAAAACAAAAACAGGTCTGGTCCGAACATGGTGTGTTTCCCAGTTCTGACTCCCAAAATCGGGTTCTTGCGGCACCACTTGCGGAGAATCCGAAAAAATCGAACTCGAACTCGTGGGAAAAGGTTATCAGCTTCAAACCTCTCCAAGTAGGGCATGGTGATGATCGAGAAAACATCGATAAACCCACTTGTATACCCTCTGGTAATCTAACATAGCTATTGGAAATGGCCATAGAAATAGTGGATTTACCCATTAAAAATGCTGATTTTCCATAGCTATGTTAGTTTACCAGAGGGTATATATATATATACTGTTCCTATCTTTTCCCTATGGATCCAGCCGAGTATAAGGGGGCTATGATCGGGTGTAAAGTCGCCGTCCCTTTGAAGCATTTTGATCAGGTCCTCCCACTTCGATGTTCAAAGCCGTTTGGGAATGTCTCAAATGATACAGAATTTAATACATTAATCAGGTTGGTGAAATATGATGTATATATGGTTGAATCATATGGTTAATATATGGTTAATATATGGTTAATATATGGTCATTATATGGTTAATAATCAATATATATATATATATCCCATGACGGATCCGGCTGGTGCTGGTAGAAAAATGCTAACGTCTGACTGGGGTATATTGATGGGATCCATGGCACACCATTATTATAGCAGCACCGTTAGGATCCGTCATGGGTATACCTGAGAAAGGTTAACTGGTTAAAGACGAACAACACAATGAACGGGTGGATCCATTGGGAATTAGATGGTAATTCACGGTGAACCTAATGATAAACATGTTTGTTTTCAGTTTTGGGTATAGTATAGATGATGTAAAATGACCTAAAATCGTTTTGAATGGTTTCTTGCATTTAATTTCATCCCCATTACATTTCGATTTGCAGCCGAATTAAAGCGGATTGTCAGTTTGTACAGCAACTATTATTAGTTCTAACACAGAGCAGAATAATCTAACTAATAAGGCTGTGACCACATACATATACATACATATAACATGTAATATATGCACTAATTTCGGATGCTATCGTGAAAAATGAAAATGACATGACATATATATATATATACATATATATACATATATACATATATATGTTGCGTTGAACAAATAAACATCTATTCTAAACATGTTTAAAAGCTTCCAAACCCCATCTTCGGGAGATACTCTTCGCGTCGCCGACCTTCCAGGCCCGAGGAAAGGAGAAGGCCAAGGCAGGTGCAAAGAAGTGAGCACAGCGCAGCCTGGAGCTGGGACATGGCACAATGCGGCGGTTTGGGTGTGAAAACAATGCGGCTGGGTTCGGACCAGGGAACAGGGCACGGTTCTCCGGTAAATAAGGTAATGGGTAAAAACCTTAATTGACCATGATAACAACGGGGCTAATTATTTCAAGACTTCGGTTCAGAATAAACGTAGTCATCTTAATAAGTAACAATAACAAACCCATGACGGATCCATGGTGCTGGTATATATGCTAACATGACTGGGGTATATTGATGGGATCCATGGAGCACCATATATAGCAGCACCATGGATCCGTCATGGGTAATAGCCACGAATCTAATGGATGAATGATAGCCATGGTAATATATAGCAGCATAATATCCAATGGTAATAGAACATAATAGCCATGAATCAGTCATTGTTATTCTGATCATAATGTCCTCATCGTAACATCAACGAATCTCCACGGGATTTGAATTTCTCTGTGTTTTACGTGACCTCGGTGACCTCGGTGACGTCACACAAGGTGCTTCCATGAGATTCCCCCTGTTGACCAAAAAAAACATGGAATATCCGGCTGAACCTTACGCTTCCCTCATTTATAATTTCATTTATTGGTTACCCAAGCCAGATATAAACCCATTGCCGATGAAATCCCGGTGTTCCAAAGGTGCTTAGTCAAGCCATTGGTTTGGTTAGCATTTTTCTTAGCTCAGCCCCAATCTGGAAAATAACTTTGGATTGGTAAAATGGTTGGTTTCACAAGAGACACTATATATCTATATGTCTTGCTTCCGCAGCGGCCTGAAGACAGCCGGCTTGCAGCCCGGCGGCCTGCTGACATCTTCTTGCCTTTCTTTGGGGGCTCTCCTACCGCACTCGACATCGCCATCACGGCGCCACAGCGAAGGGAGAGCTTGCTTGAGGCAGGCAAGCAAGGTGGTGCAGCGGCCGCAGCCTATGCCAGGGTGAAGGCCCAGCATCTGCAGACTGCTGCTGCGTGCGAAGGGCAAGGGGTTCGGTTTCAGCCCATGGTCTTTGAGTCCACCGGTGCCTTCGATGCATCTACCGGCCAGGTCCTGCAGCAGCTCGCCAGAGCTGTCGCAGCCCGTGCTGGAGGAGATGCTTCGGAGCTGCATGGCCAACTCCTTCAGGAATTGTGCAGCACTGTTCGGACCTTTCGCGCCCGTGCAGCCCTTCGTCGCCGAGTGGAGCTTGGCGAGAATACGGGGGTGGCTGCTGCGGCCGTGGTGCTGCGCGCTCCGGCGGACGAGTCCTGACCAGTCCTGCACACCATCTTCTGAGCGGCGTTCTGAGCGCTTTGGGCCTTGGGTCTGTTACTGTAGCTTTTTGTTTTGATGCTGGGGTGCACCTTGAGGGGCTGCTTTGGCTGATCCTAAGGACGCCTTAAGTTGCCAATCTCCTTTACCAATGCATCCCCTTTTTTTGTCTCTGGGGTTGGCTCCCAGCTTCTGTGCTTCTCCCACCTTTTTTTTTCCTGGTCCCTGCTTAGCACTCGGTACCTCTCCTTAAGGGAGCGGCGCCTTGCCGTTTTTTTTTTTGGTGGCATGCCAGCTGGGTCAGCGGCCCTTGTTTTCCTTTTTTTCCATATTTGTCCATAGATTTTGCTGAAATCCAACTGTAAGAGTTGGAGGATTTCTGAAGCTAGTGCCTGTGCACTCACAATTTGTCACTTGACCTGTTTGCACCTGGACATCGTGTCCAACTGCTAGTTCTATCTATATGTTAAACTCATTTTTTGCTCGTTTTGCCATAGGTGGAAGAATCTACCAGGCTAAAAGCAAGCGATGTGTTGTGGGTGCAAACATCAGCTACAGGACTACGTGGAAACCGATCTGCGCTCACTGCTCAGCAGGACACCGCGGGACGCCACAGTGGTGATGATTTTTCATCTTGATGATTTTCTGATATAATAACTGGTTGGTGGTGACTGGAACCATGGAATGGATTAACTGACTTTCCCATCATATTGGGAAGGGAATAACATGCCAACTGACGAAGTCCATCATTTTTCAGAGGGGTGGCTCAACCACCAGATTGATGTTATATACTATATACCCTCTGGTAATTTAACGTAGCTATTGAAAATGACCATTTATAGTGAGTTTTCCCATTAATAGCATGGTGATTTTCCATAGTTATTTGTATGTTTACCAGAGGGTATATACATATGGTAATGTTATTTTCCATAGTTATTTGTATATTTTCCATAGTTAATGTATTTTTATACTATATTTCCATATGTTTTTCTAAATCTGTCCATTCAAAGTCAGCCTTGACGAATGGCATGGGACAAAGCTTCGAGTCCTCCCAGTCCGATTGTGGCGTTCAAAAGGACACCATTGGGATGTTTGGGCGAGCATGTTACCCTCTGGTAAACCTACAAAAAACTATGGAAAATCACCATTTTTAATGGGAAAATCCACTAAAACTATGGAAAATCACCATGCTATTAATGGGAAAACTCACTATTTCTATGGTCATTTTCAATAGCTGTTTTGACATAACCAGAGGGTAAACCATGTTAAAACTGGATCATATTTTCTAATTACCATCCAGTAGTGAAACAGTGAAACAGGAGGGAAATAGGTGGGCATTGAGATGGGAAACGTGGACCTTTATAAGTGGACCCTATCTATTTTCCATGGACCCTTATACAAGGGTTGTGGGGGTCCACTTAGAAGTGGAAAATAGGACAAGCATTGTATTTCTAGCTCTTTTCTTTTGGGACCCCCAAAAATGTGGAGTCATTCTGTGCGCACATGAATGGGTCAGGGTAAACGGATGCCAAAAGTAAACATATCAGATCATCATTATATGCAATGAGCTGACTACAGACTATATACATAATTACAGACCAAAAACAGACTGACTTTGAGTATTTCTACATGACATGACCGACATGACCCTGGTTCATCATTCCCCCAATTGAGCTTATCCTCGCCAATAAACCCCACTAAGTTACCAACCAGTTACCATCCAGTGATCAAATCAATAAGTTGTATATTCACAATGTGTATTTATATACCTTCTGTCTATGACCAAGAGTTTGCCATGGTATAGATGGCCCTAATCGAAATAGATGGTTTACCTATTAATAGCATGGTGATTTTCCATGGCGAACTGTTAAATAACCAGAGGGTAATTATATATATATCTGGGTAAATTATAACGACCTCACTGCGACCTCACTAGGAATCATGGTTAATAAGGGAAATCATCCCCAAATGGCCTTAATTCAGGTTATAGTGAAAGATTATAATTTACCCAGATATATATATATAATCATACTATATCCCTTGATGTATCCCAGCACATCCCTATGATCTTCCTGCCTTTACCTAGCTCTGGTACTCTGAAACATGGTGTTTCACTCCATGATTTTAGTACTTAAAAACAAGTTTGGGATAGTTTTTCAGGGTCTACAATGCGGGACCTCCCAGTTATAAATTGATTCATAAACCCCAATAACATCCATTAACTATACGTAGAAAAATATCATATAAGTGTCATAAACCTTGGAGTTAACCAACTTAGCTATTGAAAATGGCCCAGTAGAAATAGTGGATTTACCCATTAATAGCATCGTGGATCGTTCCAGTTCGCAAACTGTTGCCCTGTGGTTATGTCTAAGAAAAGCTATTGAACATGGCCATAGAAATAGTGGATTTACCCATGAAAAATAGTGGATGTTCCAGTTCGCAAACTGTTAGTTTACCATAGAAATAGTGGATTTACCCATGAAACATATTAAAACATGGTGGATCTTTCCATCGTTTTTTGTATGTTTACCAGGCCGGGTATAGCAATTTCCCACGAGATCCGCCAGTATCTCTCGACGCCGCTCCGTGGTCTCTCTCCGCGCCACCGGACATTTGCTGGTGCCTGGGACCATGACCCACAGTGAGCTACGTAGAATCACCATGTTTTACAGGTCATGTCAACCCCGGATTTTGCTAAACCATGGTTTATGACAATTAAGGAAGTACTCCTCCAATAGTCATAGTCTGATACTTAAATGGTAGTCTCCCAATTAAACAGCCTAGAAGTTTATTAATCCAGGGTTGACATTAAACGGTAAACCATCAGAATTAATAATCTATAATCTATGTCCAGGTAGCGAACTGGAAAATAAGCGTATGTTTTATAGGTAAATAATGTTTTGTTTATAATCTGTTCATATGGGCCATGGAATTCATGGATATGTTAAACACCAGAGAGTATCTGGGAAAATTTGTAACATGCCCTAAGCCAGGATAGGGAAAATCCATGATATTTGGAATGTTACACATCTACGGATGATATTTGTTAGTAGGGGGATATTGGCCTTAAAACTTGTTTAGGACATGTTATATTTTTGCCATATATATATAGTAACCTCCAAAAAGATAGAAAAGATAGAAAAGAAGACATTTACCGCGACTTGAGGGGATTTTACAGTTCTATCTTTTTGCTGTTGGCTATTTGCTATGTATATATATATACATATACATATTATGTAAATTTATGTAAGATATCGCCGATACAACTGGGGAAACCTTGGGCATGGGTAGTGATTCCAGAAATAGATAGGGCTAGGGGAATAACTACTCAACTAAAAGGTGTACCACCTTTAACGGTTAGTATCTAAGTTTGGTCATGAAGTGGATATGGTTGCTTCTTGTTCTTGATCAACAAGTGTTTTGTTCTGCCAACAGATGACGTCTTGAAACATGTGGGCGCCATGGGTCCGATGGTATGGTAAACCTACCCTCTGGTAAACATACAAATAACTATGGAAAATAACCATTTTTCATGGGAAAACTCACTATTTCAGTGGCCATTTTCAATAGCAAACTGTTAGTTTACCAGGCCGGGTATAGATACAAACTCCAGTCATTTTCCTACACCAGATCTAATCTAAACTTGGTTATCCCCACATTGGTGGGATTTCTGAAGAGACCAACTAATATTTGGTGGGGCAATCGTGTACATACATATGCATATATATGTATAATATGTGTCTATATATATATACTGTAGATTGGTCATACCCAAATAGCCCATACCAATTAGGTGATTCATACAACGCTCGTAGCCTTCCACAATTCTGACTGACGCCCAGGTCAATTGAATCATTATTGTAGGGAACATCTATGGGGAGGCCATGGCTTTTACCGACACATTTGTACGAATTTCCGGTTTTTCCTTAAACCAGGTCTAAGAACATTGCAAGAAAAATGTGTTCCATCGGTCTTGAAAAAACAAAAAATCCAAGGTTTGTTCACCAAATTGGTTAACCATCACCCATCTCTACTTGGAGGATTTATCCCATTTAGTAACTAGTTAAACACCCTGGTAAGCCCCCTAATGGGTTTATCCCATTTAAAACTGGATTACAGTATAACCAAAAGAAGAGCTCGCCGATTACGATCTGTGGGGCGGTCCTCCCAGGATCCTCCAAGTATACCCTTTTGGAGCACTTTTCACCCAGAGCTTTTGAGCACCTGTCGAGGTTGGGGCGTGCAAAATCTACGTGAAAAAATGTAGCATTTTCGAGGCGCGAACAGGCAAAGTGGATCCAGTTATACCTTCTGAGTGGGTTGTGATCATAGGGTATGAAGTCCACAGGACAAACAGACACATGTCTCTTTTGGGGCCTCAAAGAGCTGTTGTCCTAAATGCCGATGGCAGCAGATGTTCCATGATGTTCCAGCATTTTCGCCACGCGAAACCAAACACCATGGGATAAACAGTGCGTGTGACAGATTCTTCGAGTGATTTTTTGGCAAGTGATGGTCACTTCAGACAAGGAATCCCAAAAAAGCATGAGGAATTTTGCCGGGCAAAGCCATGGGAAGGCCCTAAACTATGGGGAAATTGATAAGGAAAGGCGGATCAGTTTGGGCCTGTGATATTTAAGTTGGACTCTATTTTTTATGGTGACACGAATCATGACCAATGAATTGTGCTTGGGGTGTAGTTTTTTTCTAAATGGCTACAACCAGATGGGATTTTAAGCTCCAATCCGAACTCGGATACGATGGATATAAGCCCTGAAAAAACTATGGTGAAATCGAAGCGCTGAGTTCGTACGTGGAATTGCACCACAGAACTTTCGGCAAATGATAGACATCCAAGGTTTCATGAAATGGGGATACCCCGGTACCCCCAACTCGCATCAATGTTTGTTTGGTGATTTTCCTTGAAGTGGAATAAAACATCCAGCTATTGGTGTACCACTCATTTAAATTATCCGTTTAACATATATCCATAATGTTGGCTACTGATTAGTGTGAGGGCCCCCCCCCTCAAACAATTTGAGTATACTGAATAGCTCGCAGTTTTTGGCGCGCCCCCTCAACAATTTTTAGAAAAGTCAACTTAAGTAAGGATTTCAATTGAAATCAGTTTACTTTCAATTGATTTCAATTTACTTTCAATTGATTTTCAAGGGTTTAAAAAGGCATCTAATTATTTGGAAAACCTTGCATTTCAAGGCTTTGAAAGATATGGCTTTCTAAAGTAAAGGACCAGCTTTACCCAAAGAAAGGTGTAGAAATGTTTTTTGTTTTTTTTCAACCCCAAAAAGCTGGTGTGCACAATAGGGTACCATCCAAACAATTATATGCCACTCATGAGGTACCGCCTTGAAAAAATGCCTGGATGCTGTTTTTTAATAAGGGTTTTGTAAGGCATCTAAATATTTGGAAAACCTTGCATTTCAAGGCTTTGACATGGATATGACTTTCAAAAGTAAAGGACCAGCTTTACCCAAAGAAAGGTTTAGAAATGGTTTTTGTTTTTTTTCAACCCCAAAAGCTGGTGTGCACAATAGGGTACCATCCAAACAATTGTATTGTTGAGTATCTGAGCCACTCATGAGGTACCCCCTTGAAAAATTGTCCGGATGCTGTTTTTAAATAAGGGTTTTATAAGGCAGCTAATTATTTGGAAAACCTTGCATTTCAAGGCTTTGACATGGATATGGCTTTCTAAAGTAAAGGACCAGCTTTACCCAAAGAAAGGTTTAGACATGTTTTTTTTCCAACCCCAGCAGTTGGTGTGGACAATAGAGTACCATGGATGCTGTTTTTTCATAAGGGTTTAATAAGGCATCTAATTATTTGGAAAAAGTGCAAAAAAATGCATCTGAGAAAACTAAATAAAAAATGAAAAAACTGAAAAAACAAACATCTCGGAAAAAAAAAATAATAAAAAAAAACAAAAAATGGGAAAACAGAAACAAAACAAATTGGAAAAAAAACAATCGGAAAAAAAACACTTTTCACAATAGAGGCTCCCCCCAACACCAAGATACTCAATTAGGAAGTGAAAACTTGCCACAATAGGGTACCATCACACTAATCGGGTGCCAACATTAAAACATA
>Ga0126342_10005101_pt1 | contig 22755 bp, 25 predicted proteins | sample Cyp1metagenome_FD_92528 | JGI IMG/M metagenome (GOLD analysis project Ga0126342, IMG submission 92528) | Coral microbial communities from Lord Howe Island, Old Settlement Bay, Australia - Cyphastrea 1 metagenome | ecosystem: Host-associated > Invertebrates > Cnidaria > Coral ...
AATTATGTTGGTCGGAACTTTGGATGGCATAGACCCAACTACAAAATGTCATTGGGAAAAATCATGTTAGCAATTCCGATTTTCAGCTATTTTTTAACTTCAGATGCATTGGATTTTGTAGTGTTGATTTTGAATTATTTTCCGAGTCAGAAAAGGTTGTGTTCTGTATGTTGTAGCTGCAAAAAAGGTACCATGCACTGAATTTTGTAGTTGCACACCGTATGCATTGCGTTTTGTACCTACCAAAAGCCGCACACCGTATGCATTGCGTTTTGTACCTACCAAAAGCCTCTGCGCAACTCCTCCCCCCTTATCTGAACCCTGATATATATATATAACTATTATATAATAGTTATATATATATAACTATTATATAATATTATAATATATATATATACATAACTATTATATATATAATATGTAATATTTGTACATTTCTGAATATTCATACTCAGGTACAGCCATTGTTCGGCGGCAAAGTTGATTTGTCGCTGTGGTCGCTTCGCTGCAGGCTCAAGGAGAATGAAGCGCAAAGACGTAGGAATGCCAACAACTTCGCCGGAACTTGTAGTTCAAGGTCCTGGAACCCTTGAGTATTGATATATTTTCTGGAGTTGGAGATGCCCCTCAAGGTTAAGATTAGACCAATTGGACCTTTGGATAGCTTTGGCATGTTTCATGATCTTCCCTTCATTAAAATCACAAACTCAATCATCTTTCTGTTGGAACGCCTCTTAAAGGCACGGGGGCACCTGGAGCCATGCCGTCCCTGCGGGAAATCATGTTGAACCGGGCCAAGGAACCCGCCAAGGCAAGAGCACAGCTGTGTCAGAGATGTCATCCCAGCAATCTTCTTTGTTCAAGTTGTTTATTCTCCCACTGGGTTCAACATTTATTTCAACTTCAACACATTATGTACAGATTTTCACCTTGCAAGACAGCACAAGAACACTCTTATCTGCTGCTGAATGAAAAAAACATCAACACATTATGTTTCAATATGTTTTACAATGTCTGCAGAATTGCGACCTTTGCAGATCTGTAGCATCCGTTTTCTCGACAGGTTCATCCCATGGACCGGGCGCCGCCAACTCCATTGACAGCTCCTGACACTCCAAGGGCAGCAACGCCAGAGGGGACGCCGCAGAGGAATGGCTATGGACGCCCTCCACGGCCAGAAACCTGGTGACGGGATGTTTCAGAAATAGCCTACCAAAGAAATTCAACGAATCCATGAACTTGGTCAGAATCACACGTGATTTATCGTGATTTACTGTTCTGGAAATCATTTTTTTGGGGTTCAACTTTTTATTGACCCATCCCTCATCTAGTGCCATTTCTACCTTTGACCAAGGCCCAAAGCGACCGGAGGACACCAAGCCAGCCCAGGAAGCGCAGGGTCAATGAAGCCCAGAAGGCCATGAAGAAAGGACGAGACGAAACCAACATCTGTGAGTTAAGTCTGCTGAGGAATGGGTTGCTCCTGGAATTCTTGACTAGTTTGGATCCATTTGAATGAAAGGATCACACAAGGAATGCATCTGAAAATCCACAGGACCAAATGGGACCAAGCATCTGTAGCTTTCCCTTTCTGATTTGCTAACTGGTGATGTGATGGATCTGGAGGCCAAGCGAGGAGCGACGACCCAGGGCAAGAGCTGACCTGGCAACACCTCAGAGAGGCATGCTGTGGGAAACTGAATATGTCTTGGAGGGCGGAAAGGTGAGTGTGTCTGTGGCGCATTATTGACTCTATTCCTAGCTAATCTGATTTTATCTTATCCTATCTTATCTTATCTGGTCTTACCTTACCTTATCTCCGTCTTATCTTACTTTATCTTATCTTATATGGTCTTATCTTGCCTCATCCTGTCTTGTCTTATCTTACACAATAATTCTATCCTCTGAGATCTTCTCTGATCTTCTCTGATCTGATCTATCTACCTATCAGTCAATCAATCAACCAACCAATCAACGAATCAACGAATAAACCAACCAACCAACCAACCAACCAACCAACCAACCAACCAGCCAACCAGCCAACCAGCCAACCAGCCAACCAACCAGCCAGCCAACCGACCAACCAACTGACCAACCAACCAACCGACCAACCAACCAACCAACCAACCAACTCTCTCTCTCTCTCTATGAATATATTTTTGTATATATACAGACCGAGAGGTAGAGAGAGTTCTCTTGTTGTCATAGATACTTCAAATGCGTGCAAGAAAAGTTATGCTATGCGCAGCTGTTCCGCCAGGGCGCAGGGCCCCGAGTGAGCCTCCGCGAGGCTTCCTGGGAGAATGGCGTTTCAATTTCAGGCGTTTCAGTATCAAAAGGTGACGTGGGAAAACGCAACTTTCTGAAGTTCCCACCTCTGAAAGGAAGAATTCCGGAAATATGGACTTGGAATTTAGTGTTTTCCCCTGAGTACCTTGTAAGAGTTCATCCCTCCAACAGAGTCTAGACAGTTCTTGTGACCTTTCTCGCAGCAGGCTTCTAAATTCTGGAGTAAACTCTGGAGTTTACTCTGAGCATTCGCTGTTGGTTTTGTGACGAATTAATTCTGGATTTACATAATACATCATAATGCCTTTTGTCTAGGTTGAAGACTTTTTGTTTTGTTTTTTCCCAGCCGCTTTTGCGAGGACTTGAATCCAAAATGAATTCCTCATTCTGGGACAGTACTACCATTTGCCCACGATGAACCGTTTTGAACGTCTTGAAAAAGAAAAAATATCCAAGCAAACTCTGGTGCCCTTTTATCCAACCAGTCAAAGTCTCAGTAACACAAGAGGAATAAAAATCAAAGTTATTATTGTTATGTGATTTCCGGGGAAACATGCAGGACATTGTGGGAATATCCAGGAGACTTAACTTCGGAGTTGATAACTATGCAAAGCGCTATTTCAGTTCAGTATCTCTATTGAGTTGTTTAGTGAGCCAAACGAAGCAGGCAGACAAGAAGAGAAGGATGGCACACCTGATGGCAAAAAAGCTGAAGGCACGGGAGCACATTTTTTAGATACCCGGAAATCGTGTTCAGAGTGTTTACTGCCAGGTGGACTGAATCCTCGTGCAAAGGCTGGACCCTTTGTGATTTCTGGAGCACAAGTGAGCAATGTTTGAACTCCCTGTTGGTTGATAATTGAAGGGGATTTTGCTATCCAATACATTGGGGTCATCATCGTCATCGTCATCGTCATCGTCATCGTCATCGTCGTCGTCGTCGTCGTCGTCATCATCATCACCATCACCATCACCATCACCATCACCATCACCATCACCATCATCATCATCATCATCATCATCATCATCATCAGCATCAGCATCAGCATCAGCATCAGCATCAGCATCAGCATCACCACCATCATCATCATCATCATCACCATCACCATCACCATCACCATCATCATCATCATCATCAGCATCATCATCATCATCATCATCACCAGCACCATCACCATCACCATCACCATCACCATCACCACCATCATCATCATCATCATCATCATGATCACTATGGCACTATGGGAATCCCCCAAAATCGACCAGCCAAAGGAATGACAGGGTTTGAAACACTGCTCAGTCAAACTGGTTTCTTTGTTAAATCAGAATCTGTTGGAGGCCAGATCGCTTTCAGCCAACCGTGCTCCTGAAAAAATCCGAATAGGCACGGGACTCATAGCCTGCAGCTGTCACGCACTGCTCCTGGGATCTCCTGGCATCCGCTGCGGTTTGTATTTTCAGGTGATGCCGCACCTCCCATTGACCGGAAGGGAATCGGGAAGGTGGGTGACTGCCATGATTTCTTTGCGTCCAGGTGGACGCACTTGGTGGATTCTGACGGTTTTTCTCAGGTGCCAGCATATTTGAAGAGGAGGCAGGAGGAGATGGCAGAGGACAGATCAAATCTGAACAGCTGGAAAGGGTTGTTGTCAAGGTTGCAAGTCACCACAGCTGGGTGGGACACTGTCTATTTCTGATTCAATCTGAGTGAACCCAAGGAGAAACGAAGAGCGGCACGTCCCATTTCTCCGCAGCCCCCGCAGGGGACTTATCAGTGACTGAACGTTAGGGTGGCCACTGTGATCAACGCATATCAACACCTTACGACAGCGAGCTTTTCGGTCAGTTGCATGGAGTGCACGACCAGAGATTCCCCGTGCTTCCGATTGATTTCATCAAGGCCTGGGTACAGGAAAGTTGATGAGACTGAGCGACAAGATACCCTGGATGTGCTTAGGCCGCTGAATGGGGAGTCACTGAGAATAAAGATGCAGCGCATCAACATTCCTGTTGGACAGTTCACATTGTGTACATCAAGTGGAGCATCACAGAGAGAGGAGGATGAGGAGGGAGAGAGCGAGAGCGAGAGAGAGAGAGAGAGGGAGAGCTAGATAATGGATGGATAGACGATAGATAGATACATAGATCGATAGATAAATAGACAAACAGGCAGGCAGACAGACAATTAGATAAGTAAGTATACATAATCAGTAGACAAGTAGAACAGTACATGGATGCATGGATGGATGGATGGATGGATAGATAGATAGATGGATGGATAGGTGGAGGGCTAGATACTGTAGCTGAGATAGCCTAATAGCTAGATAGCTAGATAGATAAATCATCGACAGACACAGACAGACAGACAGACAGGCAGGCAAGCAGACAGACAGACAGGTAGATAGACAGACAGGCAGGCACGCAGGCAGGCACGCAGACAGGCAGGCAGGCAGGCAGGCAGAGAGATAGATAGATAGATAGATAGATAGATAGGTAGATAGGTAGATAGGTAGATAGGTAGATAGGTAGATAGATAGATAGATAGATAGATAGAGAGAGATGGATAGATAGATAGATAGATAGATAGATAGAAAGATAGAAAGAAAGAAAGAAAGATAGATCGATAGATCGATAGATCGACAGATCGATAGATCGATAGATCGATAGATCGATAGATCGATAGATCGATAGCTAGCTAGCTAGCTAGATAGATAGATAGATAGATAGATATGAAGATATAGAGATACAAAGATATCTATAGAGATATATAGAGATATATAGAAACATATAGAGATATATAGAGATATATAGAGATGGATGGATGGATGGATGGATGGATGGATGGATGGATGGATGGATGGATGGATGGCTGGCTGGGTGGGTGGGTGGGTAGCTGGGTGGGTGGGTGGGTGGGTGGGTGGGTGGATCGATGGATGGATGGATAGATACTTACATAGATAGGGAAGGCCCTTCTGAATTTATGGAAGCGCTGAAAGCGAAGGCAACGGAAGGATGAGATTGAGAGAGCACAACGAAGCCTTCCCTTCAAGATAGAGACTGTCGGGCAAAAGCAACGCGAGAAGGCCCGTGAGTTGTAGTCGAGGAAACTCTGACTACAGCCTCAAAGTCAAGAAGGGCTTTCGTACAATTTATACACAGGTCTCCCAAACCATTTTCGATCATCACCATTTTTTTTTTAAATGAATGGGTAGAGTTCAGTCTTATTCCGCATTTTTGCTCCCTGTCAGGACTTAAATGACCGCTTGGCTCACATTGAGAAGCTCACAGGCCCCGTCTCGCCGTTGAGATTCTTTTGGTAAGTTCGGAAACTACGTGGTAAAGATCCAGTTGACAGCATGTTGCAGGCATGTTCTCCAAGCCCGTGGTGTTCGTGCCAGCAGATTCTGGGCATCTTGGCGGATCCTTGTGGGATGACCCAATGAAGATCCCAATGACTTTACCCCGTACCCACTTTGCCAAATTTTGCCAAGGCCAATTGCAGCTTCTCTGCCGTCTTTAGGCATGGGCTTTGCGGTTTTCCCTTGACATGGCAAGCGATGCAAGCGATGCAAGCGATGCAAGTTATGCAACGTGTGGTTGACTCATTTTGCCAGGTGAGAAGGATCGCCACTTGCAAGCAGAGGTGGGAGAGTTGAGGGAGGAGCAGTCGCTGCAGTTTGGTCAATGTGGTTGGAGTCACCAGGTTGAACTCTCGGCACATTGTCAACACGTCAACACGACAATCATGAACCGACTGGGTGAACAGGGCATGAGATTTTGGCGGTGTTTGTCATTCAGAATGAGACAAGAGCCTGGGCAGCTTTGCAACTTTTGACTGATCTGAGTTTGCCAGAACCCGGTGGTCAATGATCGCGTGACAACAAGACCCAAAGAACGACCGTCCATCACTGTTTGGAGCTTGGCATTCTGTGCACAGAACTGTTGAAAGTCAGTTTATATAAGATTATATAAGATGTAAGATGTCAGATGCTTTGTCCCTGACGATGGTTTACTTTGAGGAGTACTTGATGGTTTTGAAATGTTTTGAAGTTTAGGACTTGCTAGACTTCCCCCACCCTCAAGTCTCCCAGATCCCCAGTGGTGGCACAGCGGCCACTGTTGCTGCGTAGGTGAAGCAAGCTCCAGGTGGCCACTCAAACCTCGTGCTTGGCTAGGTGCAGGGACTGGCAGAAACTAGGGAGCATTCCACTGGCAACGGCTCACAATTGCAGACTCCTGAACATTTGATTATTTTTGATGTTTGATGATGTCTGAAAAATAATTGCACAGTTGTTAGATGTTGTTAGGATTCAATGTTGTTAGTTGTCAGATGTTGTTAGATGTTGTTAGGATGAGAAAACTATGCGCTCTCATACGGTCGTCTACGAAAGCCCCCGAACAACGGAAAACGATTCTCACTGGCTTGTGCCGGCTGCTGCGAGGCTGCCTCTGTGCTGTACAGTTGTCAAAGATGCGGCCGGAATGACAAGGTTGTTGAGTGGATAGTAGGTGCTAGGTTTGCTGTTTTCTTGGGACCCAAAGGCCCGGAACACAGCCGTGCAATGAATACGAGAATCAGAATGCATTGGCGAGCGTGGCAACTCAGCAGATGCAGTCTTTGCACAAAAAGGGGTGACTCTTTGTTTGTAAAGCTTGATTCCTGGCTGCAGACGCTTAGCAGCAACATGCAGCAAACATTATTCTTATATTTTTCGTCTGGAGGCAAGAACTTCAAGACTGCGATCACTGAAAGTTACAACTCAGGAAAGCCTATTTGCTTCATAGTCGTGATATCTCACGTGGTGCTTTTTGGTCCTCTTGTGACGTGAAGATGTGGGCTCAAGACAGGGCCTGAAGATGCCTCAAGCAAGGTCCATCACGCAGAGTAAATTGTCCGATAGCTTGGACAGTGGCGCTAGTCATGGCGTGAGTGCAAGGATGCCCAAGGCTTCAACCCCTCGTCCCTCGACTCCTCGTTCCTCGACGCCTCGATCTTCACCCCATGCATCACCCAAGGCTTCACCTAAGGCTTCACCTTCACGCGAGGCAATGAAGTCTGGAGGATCAGGGTCCATGGCCAGTCGACCAGAATGGGACGCCAGTGGTACACGTTCAGCTTCAATGCGAGTCACGCCCTGTGCTTCGCCAGCTGGTACCCCTCGAAGCATTCGTGCTGCATCTGAGGTGAAACCTCGCACCCTGCGCGGAGTTTCAGCACGGCAAGTTGCCTCGCATGCTTCGCATCCTTCGCCCTCTGGCAGTCCATGTGCTTCACCGTCTGGGGGAAGCACCCCACGGACAGTCCGCACAGCTCCCTCCTTTGGAGGAACGCCACGGTCTCGCCCAGAGAGCAATGTTGAACTGCTATGGGGATCAAGTGGTGATGCCACCACTGAAGGCAGTAGGACTCCTCACAGAGTCAAGCGGACACTCTCAGCAACATCTCTATCTTCTTCTGTTCCCTCCGCCAAAAGTGCTGTCGGCAGAGCCAATTCTACTGCTTCTCGCAAGCAAGCACCTTCTATACCATTGGTTTTTGTAACGCTTCGTGATGTTTGCAGCGGAGAGACGCAAAGATTGAGCTCAGATTATCCTGATTGGGAGGCTTTCTTCGACAGCCTGACCACTTGGATGCGTGAAGAAGTGATGTCACACCTGAAATCATGTGGCAAATGCCGGGCAGTCTCCTCCTTCTCACGGTGCAAGTCTCGCTTCCAATTCCAGCCAATTTCTGAGTCATCCTTGGGCACGGTCTGTCAGGGCTGTTTGCAGTCACTGGATGCAGGCTTGATAGCGGAGCTGCAGAAGCAGAAAGACACATTGCTGACGGAAATGGCTGATGCTTTGGGGATGCCGCTCCGTGACCTCTTGTGCTTTGAAGGAGTAATGCTGCAGCGCCAAGATGCACGGCTGGCTTCCCTGCCAATCGTGGCATCTGAGCGTGATCGTGTACTGTCTCAGACACACCTTCGACAAAGCACACGGCACATTTGGGTTGAGTACCTAGATGGCAAGGAACTGTTGCGGGCCTGAGGGTTGGCCCAGAAAGGGATGTTTTTTGGGTGCAGGCAACTCACTCTTGACTAGTTTCGCAATACTGGTACCATGTGTATCTACAGATATTATCTGATGTGACATTACGTGTATATATATATATATTTCAATAATAAATATAGCAAACACGCTGTAATAAATTCTATTTTTGTTGTAGCTATGATGTATAAGTCTGTGACGTTTTTGCTGTTTTATGATCACAACTTCCTCTTGGGATGTCCCATGGCGCTCCATGGCCCATGGTCCCCGTGGTCCCCGTGGTCCCCGTGGCTCAGGCTCCAAGCAGTGCGCCAAGCGCTGAAGGAGTGGAACGTCTTGACATGGCCTTTTGAGAGCAGGTGCCTTTGCTCTTGATCCGTGAAATATGGTGAAACCATGACATCTTCCAGAAATCCCAAAGGCAGATCATCAAATCATGGTGGAAGGACAATGGAAAGATGGAAAGCTTGAAATTCCCCAATCCCCAACTATCCCCAACTATCCCCAACTTTCAGTGAGAGTTGTGCAGAATCATCGCATCCCACGCTTGCAACTGCCTGTTGTAGTTTCGGCGATGGTTTCAGACCTTTGCAGGTACATCCCGCACAAGTATGGATCCATGGTTAGCAATACCGATGTCCAGCAGCAGGTGAACAAGAAATGTAAGCTCTTCGCACACCAAGCACGTGTAACTTGACCTAATGACAGACTTTGACAGACTCTCAGACACCTTCACTCTTTCACCTCAATTTTGAAGCACAATTTAATTTGTTTTCAAAGGGCATACCTTGTTTAGATTTACTGTAGATGGGTTGCAGCAGCAGTGGGCAGGTTGTTTTGGCAGATTGGGAGAAATCTTGGCCCCAGTTCAAATTCAATGACGTTTTTTCCCTCTTCGGTGTGCCTATGTTGCAGCTGGATCAGAAAGCTGAGAGCATCGATCTGGATGTGGAAGAAGCAAATTTCGATGATAAACTTCTGGACGAAACTGAGCTATCTTCCTTACAGGCCATGCGTGTGGTTGCTCGCCTCCGGCCAATGCTAGCACACGAGGAAGGGGATGAGATCACTGCAGAGGTTCAGGATGAAGTCACAGTGTCCTATGAGACCCTGCATCATGGCTATGTCCCGGCGCGGCACACTCTGCAATTCGATGCAGCCCTTTGTTGCTCACAGGCAGAGCTCTTCCAAAAATCAGGGGTGAAGGCATTGGTGCATCGAGCCTGTGAAGGCTACACATGTTCCATCTTCGCCTATGGTCAAACTGGAGCAGGCGACGGCAGTATGGGAAACGGTTTCAAAACGTTCAGATTTCACATGATTTCACCGTACCGTAGTGATGAGATGTTCTTCCAGCATTTTGAGCCGTAGCCGGAGAATCCCAACCTAGAAAGTCGGCCAAAATGGCCCAAAACAGCACTAATGCCAACTCTGACCAAGTCCATCTGCAGGTAAGACCTACTCACTTTTTGGGCCTGAAGACGCTCTTTCGCAGCTTTTCGATGATGATCTGTCTGATGAAGCCCAGAGGCAGCTGCCCAGCGCTTGCCATGTGCTGGTTGGCGAGGCTCGTCGAGCTCAATGTGGCCAACAAGGTTTGATTCCGCGGGCTCTGCAGTTTCTTTTCCGCGTTCTGAAGGAGATGAACCTGGACGGCGTCTGTACAACCAAAGCCACATTCACTGAGATTTACAATGAGACCCTTTATGACTTGTTTAATCCTTCATCAGCAAAGCGGCTCGATGTTTTCCAGAGGCCAGGATCACAAGTCGGCTTCCATGTTCCTGGCTTGACTTCAGTGAACTGTTCTTCAGCTATTGAGCTGATGCATGCCTTGCAGCAGGGTTTGTCTAGCAGACACACACATGGTCACTCTGCCAGCCGAGAGTCATCTCGAGCTCATGCAATTTTCACAGTGGAGATTCCTCTCCCGGGCAAGACTGGCAAACTCATTTTTGCTGATCTGGCTGGGTCAGAACGCTTAAAGCGTATTTCTGGCGCAGATCAGAAGGAGACTGGCTACATTAATAAGTCTTTGCTCATGCTCTCCAACTGCGTGTCAGCCTTGTCCTCGCGCTCAAACTCTGCAAATCCACCAGGAGCTTTCCGAAATTCAAAGCTCACAAAGGCAGGAACGGGTTTGTCCACAAGAACCTCTGCATTGAATTGCCACAAATTGTAGCAGTTTAAATGTCAGCTGAAGGGCAAAGACAGTAACATTGCATGGTATGCGTGTAAGATCGTGTAAGCGCTTCAAATCTAAGTGACATTCTGTTGCATCGTCAAGCTTTGCTGGACAGGTCCTAATGGAGGCGCTGTGCGGAACAGGTTTCACCATTTTGCTCGCAGCGATCTCCCCTGCAAAACGCCACTTCGATGAAACAGCTAACACCCTCAGCTTTGCCGCAAAATGTGGCAGTATTCCACGACAGCTGGCCGACAACGAGCCTGAACATCAGCGAGAGTTGCGACAGCTGCAAGAGACTGTGAAGGACTTGCAGAACGAGATTGCTTTCTTCAAAGCTCAAGAACTCAGGAAAAATCCGAGCCAAGAGTCACAGAATTGCGGGAGTTTGGATTTCTCCTGTCCCGGAAGTGTGGGTGACCCAGAGCGCGAAGCTACTGTTCCACGCGCTGACCTGGAAGCACTTCGAGCTGAGCTTCAACGAGAGCGACTTCGTAATGCCTCTCGACGGCAAGCCATGTGCAGAATCCAAACAATCAAGACAGCTAATTATAAACACTGATATATGATATATATATAGACGGATATTCAGCAATTCAATAACAATTACATAACATATCATAAAATGATCAAATCTGTACCTTAGCCATACCTTAGCCTTAGTTGATATTCACTTTTGGTTGAAACCCAACTATGGAAAGCGAAACACTTGGAGAAGCTTGAAGCACTTTTTCCCGCGAGCGTTTCTTTCAACTCCACCGAACAGGCAGCTTTGCAAGATGAACTCAACACTTTGAGGGAGGCGCTTCAAGAATCAGCTGCCTCCGAACATGGGGATGATACTAAACGATACATGGAAGTTGAACCGACCGGGCCTCTTTTGTCCACCTCGAAGCTGACTTACTTTGGTGAGAAGGCGAAGAGCGATGGCCAGCTAGGCGCAGTGTCCAAAAAGGTTGGCTGACTGCAGCCATCACTCAGGATGTGTCAGGTGTTGTATGTGTTATGATGAATGATGATGAATGAGTCTGGTTGTTCTGTGCTAATCCTTGACTCACTGGCACGGTCTTTTGCAGTCAAGAAAGTGCGCTGTCTCGACCTCGCAAGATTTTTGAATTCGGCATTGCTTTCCCAGTCCTTCCCTGCCATTGGTCGGAGGGTTGCCATGGCGCCAGAATTGTGACTTCGATGGACAGTCCTCAAATGCTTGCAGCCCAGTTAGAGCAAGCAGACTATCCTGTCCAAAAGATGAACATTCTGGACATGAAGCATCGTGAGCCTGTTTCGCAGTCAGAATCTAGTTTGCTGTTTTAGTGATTTTGCGCATCCCTGTTTGGGAGGATACCAATATATGATAATATAGGCGGAAATCTTGTGGATTTGAAACTGTCGAAATCAGCAATCAGGCATTCGTCCAGCTCCGAAAATACACACTGTTTTGAGCTTGATGCTTAGCCAACCAGGAATAGATCAGATATATGATCTATCAGATGAAAAGCTAGGAACAGCAACACATGCAGCAGGTGGGACGGTGTTGAGAACTGTGGGTAGCAAATGGTGGCATCAAACTTACCCAACAGCCCAAATGGCAGACTCTCTGCCAAGGACAGATACACGTGAACAATTTGCTGGTGCGGATCTATTTGAGGCAGTGCCTTCTCATCAGCATGTAAAATGCATTCGCCCTTATTACAAAGGAATATTAACAAATACTAATATAGCGTGTGTAGTAGTCCCAAATAACCGGAATGCGAGGATTTCCCGTTTCCCATGGTCTGCCCCGTTCATCCTACCCCTGTTCTATCTTTGTGGGTGGCTATGCAGTCACACAACCCTTTCATTGCAGTGCAGGCCTTCTACAGAGAGCAAAGGATTTGCAGCAAGGACAGCGAGCATTCCGCTGATTTGTTTTGTCATCGATGCGTGTTTTCTTGTTTTGGGCTTGTGGCTCCTGAGGAGTCATGGGACTTGTGCTGGCGACAGATGCGCTTACCACTGCCGCCTTGCGTGAGAGTACCGGAGGCTTCGTGGCGATCATTGAATGATTTGAACGTCTAAGGTTTCTTAGTTTTCTTCAATGTTTTATAATGTTTGGTGGATTTAGGGCAGGGCGGTGGCTACAGATGGCTCTCAAGCACTAGATTCGGTACATAGTAGGTGTGTACCACGGTGCTTTGGAAAGAGCAGTCGGCGTAATTAGTAGTGGTAGTGGCTGGTACTTGTAGGCCTCTGAGTCTCTTGCTTTGTGGCTTGCTGCCTTCTAATTACTCCAATACTCGTACTGTCAGTGCTTTGAAAGATTTTGAAAGCAATCTCAGATTTGCGCTGATGTAGACAACTGAAGCTGTCGAGAAATGTTCAGGCTGATGAGGGAGTCCTGTCACTGCTCCTGCCTTGGGATCCAAAGTCAGTAGCTCAATGGACGTGGGTTCTCAAATCGAGGCCTAACAGCACAAGGCGGTCACATGTTGGTTGGATCTCTACTGCGGCATACTGCGGCCATTCATTTGTTATCATTTCAAATTTGCTTAATATTCATTGAAATTTGACCCGGGTTGTCCTTGGTTGCGGTGGCAGAATGCGGAGTCTCCAAACTCTTCATCCGAGGCCAGTTCCTTGGTGTCCAAAGGCTTATCGCTTGGCGGCAGAGAAAGCGGTTGACAATCAGGGCCATTACAAACCTGAGTTGGCCAAGGCTGGGGTCTCTGAAAGGATCTGAAAGGGCAAGATGCTGAAAGGAGATTGTCGAACTTTCCCTCCATATTTTTTCCGATATTTCCTGCACTTTTGAAGGTCACGTGTAATAGTTGCTGGTTCTCAAGAAATGGCCGCCATTGGCCGTTTCCCGGGTGTTTTTAAAATGATTTTGAACATTGTTCAATTTTTCCATCTCACTCTGGAGGTATTAGCAGACGGACAACGTGCCGGCAAGATCATCAGACAGGAGCTTCGGACGATTTCGGACGACGTGGCCATGTTTCTTTTTTGAGTACCATCCGCTGCGTAGGCTATCGTCCAGTCTGCGGAGTCTCGCGTAGGCATTGCGTAGGCACCTTCGCATAAACTACGTTGCGCTTAGGCTGCTGTGCACTTCGCGTAGCCGCCGCGTAGGCGTTTCGTAGGCAATTTTGAGGATCATGGCTATGTACTTTAAAAAACTATGCTCGATTCTTGAACATCTGTGAAAAATCTCAATCGATCTGAGAAACACCACTTATGTGGTCAAACCATAGTTTATATAGTTTGGAGACGTTTGGAGATCAGTTTGCTACTCTGACAGGAATGCTACTCTACAGAACAGTGCAGGCTTATGCTTCAACTTTTTCTGCGACTGAATGGACCCTCATGTCAGCAGGTCCCTTCGTGCCTTCAAAATGTTGTACTTGAATATTTTGGGCTTCATTGGCATTCTGTTCATTATGCACTATGCCTCTTTATCTTGAAGATAGGAGACTCTGGGAAAACACAGGCACTGAACACAACGAAGGAACAGCGCACCATAGCACACCATAAGCTGAATCTTCTTTGATCTTCTCTGCCCATCTTGACACTTAAAGCCTGCGGTGCTGTTGCTTTTTTTGGGTAGTTGAATTACTGTAGTTCTTGTATGTTGTGGTGCTGGGTAGTACCATCGTCCCCCAATGTCCTCCAGATCAAGGAGTCTGCATCGATGCTACCTGCACAAGCCTTGCACATTCGTCCGGAGCACACAGTGCTGGAGTGCCTGCCTCAGATGACCCGCCTGGGACAAGCTCTGAATATCGCACCATGAATTGCACCACCCGCAGCTCTTTCCAGAGAGAAGCTCAGAACATCTCAAGACTGATTTTGTGTGAGTTTCTCATAGTTTCTGATTTGAATTGTTTCCTCCACTTTCTTTCATTTGAGATCAGAGTGTGTTGGAATCCAAAACTGCACATTGTTTTTTTGCTCTCTCTCTCTCTCTACCTCTCTCGGCTGCACAGTGCATACACTCTCAGTTCGTGTCTCAACGCTTAGTCATCATTTTCTGCCAATAGCACCGCTTGGATGTTGCAGGTTATGTGCTGCTCCAGGGTCAAAGACCCTTCAGATCCTTGACCTCATGCAGCCTGAGGCAGATCAGTTTTCAGGATGTAACATGCGCTGCCGCTGAGCATGACAGCATTTCAAAATGTCAAGTCTGGCGCAGAGGTTCATGGTGGCCAGGCAGGGCCGAGATTCGCAGAGTTTATGCCAGACATGGTGCAACGACGCCGCGGTGTCGGTGTTGAGAACAGTCAGGTCACAGGCTTGCTGATTGCAAATGATTCCAAAGCTTCACGACTAAGGCAATCGGATTTTGATCGATTGACGGCTTTGGAATGGGATGGAATGGGCTAGTTATCGTCAAATGCTAATTTTCTTAAAAGGTGGGCTTTCGAGAAAGGTTGATGTTAGTGTGTTTGTGTTTCCACACGTCATGTGGTTGTGCATAGATGGTTGTAGTTGCTGTTACAGATTCACGCAAAATCACTTTTTGGAGACTAGTCAAAGCGAGCAGTTTTGGTAAGACAATGTAAGACACTTTTTGGGGTGAGATGCTGTAGGTACTTAATTATTTAGCTGCAGTGGCAAAACAGGGCAAGTTTGCCATCCAAAGGTTATGCAATTCTGATGCAGGAGGCTAGTTGACCGGGTTCGGCGCATTCCCACAGCACCACTCTTGATGACACGCGCCGATGCAAGGCCCTGAAGTTGCTGGTGGGTGTGACAGCAGATTTGATTTTGAAAACGATCAGTTCTGCGAATTGCTTCCATACAATTCTTTTTCCAGATAGATTTAAGCCAGAATGGTGGCAGGCGATTCCCAGTTGTCCAAGGGCAGACAGATGGCCGTCCAATCCATTTCGACCGAGTGCTTTGTGATGCCAGAAACTCGTGGACAAAGCCAGAAAAGAGATATACTTGATTGCGATTGCATGCTGCAATTTGCTAAGGTCCCTTGTTCTGGAGATGGTACGATGCGTAAGGCAGATTGCAACTTCAGTTTCTTCCCTTGCAACTCAATGCTCAAGTCTGTTGAATATCACGAAGGCACGCTCTCTACTGGACCAGTGGACGCCGCGCTCAGGCATTCCATCATTTCTTTCTGATTTCTTTCTGCTTAAGGTGGTAAGGATTCGATACGATTTGATTTACCTTCAAAACATAGTTAGGACATGTTAGGACATGTTAGGACTCTGAAGTCGAGCCCTGACAGGTTTGGGGCATCATGCCATCCAGCTGGAGATTCTACTGCAGGGTATGCAGCTGCTGGCCCCACAAGGCAAACGGTGCGGACATTCCATCGCCGATCGCTGGTCCTTCTAACGGAATTTAGGGAGCAGATGCATGCAGATGCTATCCTGTTGTGCGTTTTATTATTTGCTTTTTAAATGTTTTCTTCCTTTATTGGCCAATGGAACTGCTTGGTACAAAGATTGTCCATGGATCTTTTATGAGCAATGCACCATCACGAACTCTGATCGCTCAAAGTACGTTTTGGAGAACAGCAATGGTGTTCACACAATTTTAAATTAAAGCAAGGAATTGCAATGTTCACCCACAACCACGTGAGTCGCAGACCCTGTTTTTCTCGGCTACACCAGGCCTTCTGGCATACTCCACATGTGCCTTGAACCCAGTGGAGTGCGAGGTGAGCCTCGAAGTGATTAAAGTTGCATAACAACTGCAAGCTGGAGGTATCTGGAGGTTTAAGTTCCACATACGTTTTCTGCATTTTCACTCTGAGAGGCGGTGGTTTGTGCAGCTCTCTTCCATTTTCCGAACTTTGAAACAGTGAACATAGAGGTGGGGACTGTCGTGTGATGTTTGGGCATTGCAGAGGCCAGGTTGGACATACGTGGACATAGTGTATGTGATGTAAACCTGCACTCTCGGCAGGTGCCGGGCCTTGAATTGGAGCACCTGTCTTACTTGAAAACTCTTGGAGTTCAAAAGCTGTTGTGGCAATGTCTTCATGCAGTTGCAGTCCTATTTCAAAATGGCATCCACCAAAAAACATAGTGAAACAATTAAAAAATACTCACAAAGTCATGGTCTGCTTCTGGTCACCATGTCTTAAGACCCCAAAGCCTTCCCCAAAGCCTTGCCATTCTCCCATGAGGTCTGGACTATGCTCTTGGAAAGTGCCGGGAATTGGGAGGCAGACAAACAAATTCGGCATTTCCTCTCAAAGCAAACACAAAGCACATACAATGCATACACATCGATGCACATGCGCCGAACACTGATGCTTTTCTGCGGAATTACCTGCAGAAGTGCTTCATTTTGCATTATTTTGTGCCATAGTGCGGGGCAGTGTTACGAGGGCTTCTCTTTGCCATCCAAGAGAAACAACAGATAACTCACACAAGAGATCTGGATGTTTGTGTCATATCTGTGCATTTACCAGGAACGGTGAGTGGCTGAGCTATGACTCCTGGAAGGACGTCCCAGAGGCATGAAATGTCCATTGATGTCTTGGTTCCCGGGGAGAGGTTTGGGTTTGCCATGGATTGCATTTAGGTCTTGTACGTGCTTGTGTTCCGTGGTTGTTTGACCGTGAAGGCGACTGGAATGCTTCGTCGCTCCATGTTCCCACCTTCGGCGTATGCTACGTCTTCAGTTGCTGAAGGCAAGGTTTCTGTTCAGATGAATGCTTGCCGGTCAGCAGATTCTGCGAAGATTCATGCAGTACGCACGTGATGTGAAGGCAAGAAGATCGGCTCTTAAAATTGTACAACTTCGGTTTGTGGGAGCACATACGGGAGCATGATCCAACAGAAGCTGCCAGGGTTTTGGCTTGCCGATCATTTTCAAGTGTCGCATCACCACGCCAGGCCTTGAAAAGCAGCTGCGTCGGTGTGGCAGGCTACTTCCCTGCAATGACGATGGCGGTTGTTTCTTTTTGGCCCTGCTCCGCCAATCCAAGGACAATCTCTGAAGTTGTCTTGCACTTTTCATCCAGTCTGGGTACAGCTTTACACACTTGGGACATTTGATAGAACGAGAAATCTCACGGTATTCAAAGAGCCCTCTACAACTTCAACATTTGTCCTGAATGATTTCGCAGGAGCACAAGGAGACGTTTTCAAAAGGCGATCGCGTCTTTGTCACATCTGTGGAGCGTGAAGGCAGGCTGTCCCCAAAGGCAAGGTCCATCAGGCAGTCAATCTCAGCACGCGGTCTAGGAACAGTTCGTGGACCTGGAACCAAGCAGTTCAGAGGGCTTCTGCGTGTTCTTTACGCCGACGGTTCTCAATATCATGTGAAGTGGGATGCTGAGTTTGTGCCGGACATGGACAAGGTCCGAAGGCTTGGCCATGGCAATCACTGCAATCTAAGGCCCGAAGAGCTCCAGAAGTTGCCGGCGGATCCACCGAAAATGCCGAGCTGTGGAAGTTCCCATGGCAGATCCTCGGAGCCCCTCTCGCCCCTCTCGCCCCTCTTGTTCGTGACTGAGATCCTCGATGATTCATCGCTTCATCATTGATGTCATTTGTGTATATTTGTGTATCGTACCAAGTCTTGGAAAGTACAGTATCAAGCCAGATTTGTTTTTTTGTATTTTGACCTGAACATCACTTCATGTTGGCTTAATTATTCTGAGGTGTAATACATCAGATCACTGGCCAAATATCGCGGTGCGGTGCTGCAGTGCGACCATTCATTTTACCTTTGTTTTCATTCTGTTTCACAGTTCAGACATGTTTAGACTCTTTTCGAAGCTGTTCGTACTTCCTTCCGCCCAGACGATGGATCCAAGTACGCAGGCTTTCTTTGGAATTCTCCAAAAGGATCTTCCAACGCCTGCAGAGGTGAGCCTTTGCCAAAATTTGCTAGAAAACAATGCTACGAACCAAAGTCAGTCAAGGCTCTTTGCGTTTCCTGTCTTTCCAGGCAGATGGTGCCATTTGCCTTGCCTCAACCACTCTCAAGGCGTGCAAGTGCTGTGTTGCTCAGTGGACGCACTCTTGCTTCATCTTGTCATTCGGTAACTTGAAGAAGACACTTCAATCTGAGGAATCGACTACTGTACTGTATATACCAAGTACGTATTGTAGGTTTTATTTTTTTTTCGTAGGTGGTCCTCAATTTTGGACATCCCTGTGTGGAGATTAAACATCTGGCAACATTTTGCTTTCCATCATTATTTCATGAGCAAATACATTCTGAAACTGTGACAGGGCCTTGCCTCGATTCCCGCCAGTATGACTGGGCTGGAGTCTCACATGGGATGTGGTAGCCATTAGCTCTTGCAATTTATGACTCTGATTTTATCCTGCTCGAGAACCGCGGTCTATAGGTTTGGTCCGAAGTTTTGATTCAAAATTCACATTGATATTGAAATCTGAAAGCTTTGGATGACAAGGTCAGGGAAAGCATTGTGGACTGCTGGCCGTGGGCCTCTCTGTTGGAAGGCTGACAGCAAAAAGTCATTCCAATACAGTCCAGCTCTCACGGCTGAGGGCCCCTCTTCTTCAATGCCGCAAGTTCACGTCAGGCTCCAACCTGTTCAGCAAGAGTGGTTCATTGATGTTGCCTCAATTTGCCACATGTTGCCAAAGCATGTGGATAGCATTCACGACTTGCATTTCATTCCAACACCTTCCCGCCTTTTCCTATGAGCGAAAGGCCCCGAATTCGACTTCATGGCCGGCTGATGCTTTTCCTTGGCAGCCAACCGCAGAGGCAAAGGCTACACTTGTTCTCCTTGTCCAAATGAGCCAAGAACGAGCCAACGTGAGCTGAACCAGGCAGCCTCGTTCCTGGCCACGATTTGCAAGCATCGAATCTTGAAAGTCTCCCACTGGATTTTTAAGCTGCTCCTTCAGGAGGGCGAGGCTCTGAGATCTTCCAACTTTGAAGCGATCAAGCACTTCACCAGTGTTTCTATGTGCAAACAAATTCTATACTACATAGAATTAATATATATATATATATATTAATATACTAATATCATATCAAAAAATGGTAGAAATTGCTCGAATCTGATAGCTATAGGATGCCGCAGAAAATGTCACGCTTCGGTCCAGGCCAACGCTTCAGTGGCAGGTGCTGAGTTGGATTGGCAGGCAGCAGCCATGGCCACCGGGACTGGTGGTATCACCGCCATCAACTGAGCCCTTGACATGTGCAGTGCTGCAGGCTGGTGCAGTGCTGGTCTCTCCAGTCCAAGGGCAGCCCACTTGGAGATGTGTAAACACCAGCGGTCGAAACATGTCAAAGCATGGCAGAGGGTCAGAATTTAAGAACCGCCAAAGTTCCTTCATGTTCCTTTGAGGCCCATAGTTTTGACCCACACATGAACACGGTCCACCTGGACATGTGACACATTGTGTCACATAGTGTCACATAGTGTCACATAGTGTCACATAGTGTCACATTGTGACATTTGCATTTCATTGCATTACATTTGCCAGTTTTCTCTGTGCTCCAGAGGCAGTGTCCAGCTTTGGGTCGTGCAGCGCTGGTTTGTTTGCTTCATGATGGGCTCATCAGGCTGCAACATCGCTGGGGAATACAGCCAGAGCATGGAGACAGATGCAGATAAAACGACCAGATGCCGGATTTTTATTGCACCGAAGCAACCAGACTTTGTTCTGAAACATGCTCTTGTCAGAGAAATATCAAATGATTCTGACATGAAAGAGACAAGACGAGCAACAAGGGTTCCAGACTGACACCTTTTGACTATTTTTGTCTGGCTTCTACAGTATCACTCCCAGAGCTGCCAACCTTTGTACTTCAGGCGCTGTGCTAGAGCCGGTGCAGAGTCTTGCTTGCAAGTTATCGACAAGAGAAACATCACCGGAATCAACAGATTGATCCTGCTGCACAGTTAGTGTGGTTGGATACTTGTGATCAACTAAGGTAGGCCACCTATGTGCGCTGATTCAGCAAAACACCCCAATGAGTGGATATTCGAACACAGACGCGGCGCTTGTGTCCAAAAACTGGCTCTTCGCAGAGTTACTGTAAGTTGCCCGATCCAGCAGAAGCAGGCTGCGATATCAAGGTGGTTTCACAGGCTTTATGGTATCATTATCATTATCATTATTTCAATTCATTTCATACGTTGGCTGTAGAAAGGAGGCTCAATCCGATGAATATCTTTCCCTAGCCGGGGATTGTGGTAGTGCCAAAGCCATCCCCAAGGCCTGCTCTGAATTTTCAAAGGACAAGGCAAAATCTAGAAGTGTCTAGAATCAAGTGAATCTGCCAGGCATGGATCATGAAGCTGCCAGGTAGCCAAATTGTTGCTGCAATCATAGACTCATTTTGCTGCACTGCACTTCTGCATACTTCTACGCTCCGCAGATTTGAGGCACATATAGCCACTGCACTGTGATCCGTGATGGCTGAGGTGGTGAATGACCTGTTTGATACATGTACTTGGCTTGGCGACTACCATGAGGCGCTGGAAGACTTTGATGCAAAAACCGTCGAAGTCAAATCAAAGTTACGCTATGGAGCAGGACAATGGGAAGCAAAAGTACTTGGCGAGGGAACGGGACCAGTGCGGATCCTACTGCCTATCCATGAAAGAACATGTGCAGACCTGGTCTTTGATGCCAAAGACTTGTCTTTTCCTTCCTTTGCAAATTCGCTCAAACGCTTAAGTTTGTGTGAGCAATTACGTCGCTGGTGTTCTGAAGTCCATTCTGCTTGAGCGTAGAAATGTGTAGAACCTGAAGTCAGGTGCCTGACTGCCCTGCTTGACCTCGACAAGATGCTGGAAGAGGCCCATGACCACCAGAATATGCTCACATGTAGAAGGATCATTCCCTGAGCTTCCATGCTAATTGAATCTAATTGATGTGTTTATGATATTGATGTCATTTGACATCAGGACAGCCCGGAGAGTGGGTACGTGGTGAGGCAACAGCTAGGGGAATGGCAGGCGCGATGTGCAAGTTGCAGGTGATGGCAGGATGATGCAGGATGCGTGTTTTTCTTTAGCGAAAATCGGCGAGTCGAGGTGCTTCGCAGGCGTATGATCCCACTCTTTGTGAGCTACCAAAAGGAGCGTGCCACAGCTTAGGAAAATCATGGAAGATCCGGCTTTGCGATTGAGGATATTGAGGGTGCTTCAGGATCATTATATATATATAATAATATATATAATATATATAATATATATATAATATAATATATATATATAATATATATATAATCATTTTAGGATCTTATGGATCTTATGGATCTTTACGTTCTCAGTTTGCCCTTTTGGATCTCCAGGATTCCGAGCTCGCTACCAATGTCGTGCAGCTGATGGTCAAATTGACCACTCGAGTAGGTCGCTTCCTCCAGCCCTGTTTTGTGAGCTTCATGCGGTGTGAATAGTGAGACATTGAGGTACGGTGTTTTACAGCCAAAAAACGTGTCCTTTATAGTGTGATCAAAGACTTGTTGGCTCTTTGGGAAACTTATCACTATTATATACTTCCAACAAATTCACTGAAAGGGCTTTCTCAAAGTATCTTTGTCATCGTTTTTTGATGTTTTATCATTGGTTTTTCATGGTTTTGCATGTTTTCTTGCTGACGTACATCATCACCGCTGAGGTCTTTACGGTTCTGATGAGTTGCAGCATTTGCGCCACCTACAGGACCACCAATTTGGCGAGCATTGCCAAGCAGATAGGTTTCTGGGATCTTGGTTCCGGGATACGTCTCGTCAACATGCCAGAACGACCGTTGACATGCGAAGGGGGTCGTGTCTACATTGGGGGATAGGAAAAACCGTTCTTGGTTTCTTGGTTCTGTTTCCAGTGGTGTTGTTTGCGTTCAAATATCAATGGCATCAATGCAGAATCAAGAGACTGTCAAACCCATTCGTTTCTCACCTTTCGGATCACGTGAATGTCATTGTTGAGAAGACATGATAGCTAAGTATTAGGGAAATAGATTTCCAGAAGAATTGTCATGGAAAAAGTAGCATTTTCCACAAAATAAGCAAGGACATCAAAAGTTGCAACAAAAATAGTCCTGAATTATGGAAGAAGGGGGACTATTATTGTTTGCAAATAGGGGGACAGTGAATTAATCAACATCCCCTTCCGAAAGGATTGTGAAAGAACATCGGGAATAGGAATCCTCATGGGAAACATGTAGTTATGGAAAACGTAAATGCAGGTACAGTACTTCTTTTGTTCACGTAAAATTCTGTTGGTGAACACATTACAGTAGTATAAGTTTAATATTGTTATATATTAGTTGATGTAACAATACATATATATATAT
>Ga0126342_10005102_pt1 | contig 22755 bp, 22 predicted proteins | sample Cyp1metagenome_FD_92528 | JGI IMG/M metagenome (GOLD analysis project Ga0126342, IMG submission 92528) | Coral microbial communities from Lord Howe Island, Old Settlement Bay, Australia - Cyphastrea 1 metagenome | ecosystem: Host-associated > Invertebrates > Cnidaria > Coral ...
AGTGTGATGTGGAAAGTGTGATGTGGAAAGTGTGATGTGGAAAGTGTGATGTGGAAAGTGTGATGTGGAAAGTGTGATGTGGAAAGTGTGATGTGGAAAGTGTGGAGTGTTGAGTGTGGAGTGTGAAGTGTGGAGTGGAGAGTGTGTAGTGTGTAGTGTGTAGTGTGTAGTGTCAGCTGTGCAGTGCGAAGTGTGAAGTGTGGAGTTTGAAGTTCGAAGTTCGAAGTTCGAAGTGAAGTGTGGAGTGTGAAGTGGAGAGTGGAGAGTGCTAAGTGTGAAGTGTGAAGTGTGAAGTGTGAAGTGGAGTGCGAAGTGTGGAGTGTGGAGTGTGGAGTCTGAAGTCTGAAGTCTGAAGTCTGAAGTGTGTGGAGTGTGTGGAGTGTGTGGAGTGTGTGGAGCGTGTGGAGCGTGTGGAGCGTGTGGAGCGTGTGGAGCGTGTGGAGCGTGTGGAGCGTGTGGACTGTGGAGCTAGAGTGTGAAGTGTGGAGTGTGGAGTGTGAAGTGTGGAGTGTGGAGTGTGAATTGTGGAGTGGAGAGTGTGGAGAGTGATGTGGGAAGTGTGGAGCGTTGAGTGTGAAGTGTGAAGCGCAGAGTGTGGAGTGTGGAGTGTGAAGTGTGGAGTGTGGAGTGTGGAGCTTGAAGTGTGGAGTGTGGAGTGTGGAGTGTGAAGTGTAAAGTGTGCAGTGGAGAGTGTGAGGTGTCAAGTGTTGAGTGTGGAGTGTGAAGTGTATAGTGCGGAGTGTGAAGCGTGAAGTGTGAAGTGTGGAGTGGAAGGTGCAAAGTGTGAAATGAAGTGTGAAGTCTGGAGTATGGAGGGTGAAGTGTGAAGTGTAAAGCGCGAAGGGGAATGCGAAGTGTGGAGTGTGGAGTGTGAAGTCTGAAGTGTGTGGAGTGTGTGGAGTGTGTGGAGTGTGGAGCTAGAGTGTGAAGTGTGGAGTGTTGAGTTCGAAGTGTGGAGTGTGGAGTGTGAATTGTGCAGTGTGCAGTGTGGAGTGTGGAGTGTTGAGTGTGAAGTGTGGAGTGTGGAATGTGGAGTGCAATGTGTGAAGTGTGTAGTGTGGAGTGTGGAGTGTGATTTGTGGAGAGTTTAGTGTGGATTGTGGAGTCTGGAGTGCCAAGTAATACTGGGAAGTGCCTTGTGTAAGCTTTGTAGTACAAAGTAGTACTGGGAAGTGCCTTGCGCAAGGTTTGTAGTACAAAGTAGTACTGGGAATTACTCTATGCATCTCTATGCAAGATTTGCAGTATAATGTATTACTGTGAGGCTATGTGTGGACGCTTTGTAGTACAAAGTAGTTTTGCGAGGTGTTCCAGATGTGTCAAGCAAGAGTGTCCAACGAGAGTGTCCTACAACAGTGTTTCAGAGTATTGAGAGAGTGTTTTAGCAGAGTGTGCCACAAGAGTGTCGAGCAAGAGTGTCGTCCCATAAAAGTGTCCCACAAGAGTATGCCACAAGAGTGTCAAGCAAGAGTGTTCTTCAAGAGTGGTTTTTAATGCGATCGAGCATCTCCTGTTCGCTTTTCATTGTTCTGTAGGAACCCTTCTTGAAAAAATGCATTCGGGTTCGTGGCTTCTATCAGGTTTGGGCTTGGAGATCACATCTCTTGCCATTGTCACATGATGTTCTCCAGCCATGAATCCCCATACACATCCACTTGAATATTACATGATATCACCATGTTTAGATGATTTTAAATGATCTTTACATGATTTCCCAAATATTTTCCCCATAGAAATCGCCATTCCCCAGCCTCTGCACTGCTGCCTCCTTTCCCCAGTCCCGGTTTCGGGGCGGCGGCACCACCCGCGGGGAGGCAGGCACCGCCACCCGCGGGGAGGCAGGCACCGCCACCCGCGGGGTGGCTGGCACCGGCGTGACGCCACGGGGGGTCTGCGAATCCTGCACGAGTTGAGCCAAGTTTCCCAAAAACCCAGAAGGTTTCAGTGAGTCATGGCCCAATGGCTGGTTTTTTGGTGAAATTGAATGGGAAAATTTCAAAACGGTGAAATCTGGACTTCATGAGTTTGGGCTAGTTTATAGTGTATGAAGATACAAAATGGTTTTCGTGTCAATTCTCGGGTCCACCAATCCATTAAAGTTTAATCAAGCTGTAGACTGGGCGTTTGGGCGTAAACTTACAGCCAGTAACACCACCCAGCTCGAGATCTTGCAAGAGCATAAGAGACTTGATTCTCTCACTTTCTGCAGTGCCAGGATGTTCATAGATTGGCATGCCCTCAAACTTGGGGTACCAATGGTCCCACAAAATTGATGATTATATACAGTTTTGACCCATCCCGTGCCTGCCTCGTGCCAAGCTGGAAGACCTTTCTGTTCGTAAGGCTTGGAGTCGTACTCCTGGCCGCTGGACTCGAACAGCTTTGTTCCGAGCCGCGGTTCAGCACCCCGGCCTTCCAGAAAAGAAGCGTCTCCCCAAACTCCGGAGCCCGCGGCTTTTCCCTGAAGGGGGCAGGAAGTACGTGTCAAAAGAGCAAGGCATGGGTGGCCAGAAGCTGAAACTAAAGATCTGCAGTGTTCACTGGGAAATCCTAGGATCTGCAACATTGCTGAAAAATCCATGGAGTCCAAAGTGCCAGAAACTTTGGCCCCTCACGGTTGCTCCAACGTTTGCTGTCGTTGTAGCGCGGCAACGCTGGACTTGTTCTCCGGAGGCCTCTCAACCAGCTCCAAGTGCACCTCACCTACCTTTCGCCAAGCCTGTCTCCTGTGCTGAAGACTCAAAGTGGTACAGCAGTTTCCTGCCTGGACTTTCGCGGGCGAGCTTTGGGTTGTGGAGGTGGAGGCGGTTCATATAACGCCTTTAGGAAACAGAACCCACACTGGCTCTTGACTCTTCACAAGTCAGGGTTGAGATGCACCTTCTTTGGAGGTGAATTGACTGCACAAGAAAAACATAAATTTCTCATCAAAATGATTTCCCAGCCTCTTTTAAAGCACTGATGGCTTCATCTAGCGTCTGCGTGTCCTCCTGCACCAAGATAGAATCGACTGTCAAGGAGCCTTGCTACATTTTGGTCCAGTTGTTCAATTCGGAGTTCCGATCCACCCAAGGCAGGCTCGCCTGAATGGTACGCTTGTCCACAGCTGGCGCCTGTACTGAAAGTACTTCTCATGATTTCAGTCGAGGACGCCGGTGATCAACTCGCTTCTTTTTTGTCCAGCCTGTCTCGTCTTTGGGATTGGCGGATTCAGCCGCGGTTCCTTCTGGCGCTCTGCGCGTAAAGGCCAAACCTGGCCGTGCTGTGGAATCCTGTGTGCGTGGAATGTGGGAGCCGCAGCCCTGCGATTCAAACACAAAGTATCACAAGGTGACGATTCAGCAAAATCAACAATAGCTGAAATCCACCAATTATAGTTGATTTTCCCATTGACACCTCCATTTATAGTAGGGGATATGTTTAATGATTGTCTCTTGAAAAGTGGGTCCTGGTTCCACAGCACATTCCTCTTCATCCCTGGATCCTGGTTTCTGCTGTGTTTCTGCCAAGGCACCCAAGACTCATCTGGAGCCTGCGCAAGCTTCCTAAATCATTTTACTTGTATGACTTAAGTAAATAAATAAATAATAAATAAATAAATAAATAAATAAATAAATAAAGTGTGTATATATATACAATATACTGATTAATAAATGTATGTATATCTATGTTTTTGGGATGGAGAGAGAGAGAGAGAGAGAGCAAAATCTGAACAGAAAGTGAGACCTCACGAGAGGAAGACCATCTTGGCTGAAGGAAGACTGTTTCCCAAAAACGGCAAACAGTCTGAGCTATGGGTCAGCGTTGCTAGGCCGGGCATGCTACTCAGCACTGAGCATTGAATCTTGTTGCAGCACAACGACTGATTCAACAAACACCACCTTGCACTACTACAAGCTATCCAGGCTATCCAGGTTTGCATGCAAAAAATCTCATGGACTATCATGAAATTCCCATCAAAATTGCAGATTTGGGGTACACTTAAAACTTTTAACCGGACAAACCATTGATGTGCAATCTTATGCAATGTTCAACAACCCTCAAGACAGCCAGATCGTACGGCTCAGCGGCTTTCCAACCTGCTGTGTAGCAGAGTGGGAGGACACCATACATTGCGCGGTGATGCAGCACAGCCAAAGTTCTATCTGTGAAGTCGAGGGAGTCCCCAAAATGTCTGGCAAGAGGATTGTTCCTGGGAGGTTTCACTGTTTCATGTGGGGTTTTTGCCGGTGTTTTGTGGGTACAAGGCACACAACATAGGGGGGTGCAGGTTGGACCCACCTTGGGCGCACGGAATTCATGTCCAAAGCTTGAGGTCCACAGATTCCAGCAGTCTCTGGGTACATCTATTTTGTGATGAAAATCCCAATGTATACGTAGCCACAAAGACGGTGACACTGACACTGTTTGCCACTTTTTGCCATAAGGCGGCAAGCGGACAGACTTCTATACAGTTTCAGAGTTGTCTCTTCGGAGCAAGCCCCCGTCAAGACAGATCAGTTCTTTGACCTCAGCATTGCTGCTGCTCAACTCCCAGCCAAGTCCAAGATGATTCAATCTTTTGAGGACTTCTTGATACCTTCTGGCTACATCAAGCTACATCAAGTGACATCAAGTTGCATCAACCAAAAAAAAAAAGCAGCCCACAGCAAAGGAAAAAAAAAGTCCAGCGCTGGGCTGTGAACTTGTTGAAGCCGCTCCATGCGAGCCTGGGAATCCTGGCGCCTTGGATCAGCGGGAATAGCCACAGGCTTAGAGGGAAAAAGAATGAAAAAAGCTTTCAATGGGAATTGGTGCTACCCTGTTAACAACCCCAGTTTTTGAATATTTTTGATCTCAAGAAAAATGTTCTTGTTGAGTGCCAACTGGATCTAAGACTGCCGCCTCTCAACGACATTTTCCAGAGCTCGTCGCGCCTGAACAGTTATTGTCTGCTCTACTCATATGGAGGCTTCCGCCGGAATCATCAGTACTCACTCTGAGTCATGACTTTCTCCAAAACAGGCACATTAAAGGGGGTAGACACCCCATTTCATGGCAATTCTGTTAGAGGGTTCATGATTATCATCCAGGTGAATTGCTTGGACTCAGAATCCCCGCGTTTCATGCCTTGAGGAGCTCAGTGCGCTGACGGCTCATAATTTTCAGAGCATCCTGAGCATCACCTGGCAGCCAGTTTTTGTGATTGCCAGGTTTTTTCGACCCACTGGTGAATCTGGAAAAAACCACAATGGAAATCCCCATGTTCATTACAGTAAGTTTTTACGATTTTAGAATGGGAAAATGCTCTGTAAATGCTTCACGTGCTGGATGTGTCCATTGCCAAGTCAAAAATTACCTGAGGGTATGCTGCGAGAAACTGCAAGACATGCTTACTTCTGGATCTCATGTATCCTGTTCAGCCAGCCTTGTTGCTTCAAATTTAAAGCCTAAGTCGAGAGAGCTGAGGTATGTGTGCATGGAACCATAACTGGGCAGCTGATCATTTCTAGTTTCGAACCATCCCACTTTCGATTGTGTTGAGCTGCAAACATGATGCTTTTCGTGAACAGAAAAAAGACACAAAATTTGACTGAGCCTGCTCTTTCGTTGGGGAAAAGTTGGCAACCGCATCCTGCCACGTGCTGGACACGGTAGTTTTGCGCTGACTGATCACTGTGCTACCGAACAGGGCGGCCACCAGGGGATTTGTTTAGCGACACATAAACCCAATGGTGAAACTCAAGAGATTTCGTGATGCGCAAGTCACAACAAAAAACGACCTCTGGGGTAACAAAGTGTTCCCTTAACCAACATCTCTGCTTTTGCTTTGGCCCCTGCCTCTGCCTCCTTAGAAGGCCTGGGCAAACAGCGACCTTTCACCACCTTAGCCTGAGAACCCAACCTGCTAATGCCAGTTGCGCATCTGATTCGCCACTTCCCAGGAGCCGTTCTCTTCTACACATCCCAAGGTTCAAAGGAAACACAAGGAAACCATTCCTTTACAACACTCTGCACAAAAAGAACACCCAAGAAAAATCTGAAGGTTGTAGTCCATAAGCAACCCAAGTACTGAATTGTGCAATTGTTGCCATAGTACCAAATAATGCAAAGGACCCTAGGATTTTCATGTTTTTTTGCAAATCCCTAAAACATCACATCGTTGCAGCTTTGTATCTTTTGCTAGCACCATGTTAAAATCACTAAGGTTTACATTTAAAAGATAAAGAAAGACAAAGAGGAATGGAAGGAAGAAAAAAAAACAAGAAAAAAGTTTGTCCAGCATCAAACCGAACCTGCTGTTCGACATCAAAGGCAGAGTTGCTCTCATCTCCTGTCCAAACAGACCACAACAGAAACTATCCGCATTGTAAACATTGTAAACGAATATCCTCTGATTTGCTGGTGAATACCCCCATATGTGGTGATTAAAATCCCATTGGATCCAGATTTGGTTTTCTTGGTTTTGCGTCAGAACTAGGCACCTGCTTCGCTTTCTCCATCTGCCCCGTGCGAATCATTAGTCGCAGGCGCTCCTTCCCAAATTGTGTGTGAACCAAGCGGCCAAACCCTGTTTCTGATTTGGCCGTCCCCGGTGAGAACACACATTGGCAATTGCAACACGGAAACGAGGAACAAAAGATTGTCAAAAGAAATTTAACTAGAAAACTTCCGAGTTATGGACGATCGTCATGGTTAGCATTCCCAGCATCATGTCAACCACATCATCATGTCAACCACTTGGGACGTGTAACAGTTCGGAAGCGCGTGCATTCACGGGTGAAAAACACTCTCGGGTGCGAAACCCAGCGTTTTTTGGGTAAAATGGCTCCTGGAATCGCCAGAGTAGTTTGTTTCCGCGGTTCCGAGCCTCGCTCTGGGGCAGTTGTCGACAAAAAGTGCACAGGGCTGTAGCGAGAGCTTGATTTGCACTTCAAAATGTGAAAAAAATTCACGAAGCCGGAACACTTTTGGAAGATGAGGTGGGCAAAATGTGCACCAGACTGTAGCGAGAGCTCGATTTCATATAAAAGTCACAAAAAAAAAAAATCGGCGTAGCGCAGAATCGTCCCCATTGCCGGGGCTGCGCGAACGTTGGTCGATTTGGTGTGACGCTCCTGCTATGCGGGGTTGCAACCGGCTGTGACAAAACGCATTGGCACGGCTGCACGTAGCAAAGCATGAGCGATACTGCGACGCTCCTGGCAAGCGGGATTGCAGCTGGAGTTCGCTAAACGCATTGTAACAGCTGCGCAAAAAGTATCTCTTGACCATAGTGCTACTGGCCCTATTGATTCACTGAGTCATTGCTGATTCATTCGTTCATCCACTCATTACTCTACTCACTACTTCATTCATTCATTGGTTCACTGATTCCTTGATTCATTGATTCATCGACTCTCTAAATCATTCATGCGTTGACTCATTGTTTCATTTTTTCACTGCATCATCAGTTGCTTGATTCATTGATTCATTGATTGATTCATTGATTGATTCATTGATTCATTGATTGATTGATTGATTGATTGATTGACTGATTGATTGATTGATTGATTGATTGATTGGTTGATTGATTCATTCATTCAATCATTCATTCAAAAATTCATTCGTTCATTCATGCATTCATTCCATTTCATTCATTCGTTCGTTCCTTCGTTCATTCATTCATTTCATTTCATTTCATTTCATTTCATTTTATTTCATTTCATCCATTCATTCACTGATTTGTTGGTTCATTGGTTCAATGATTCACTGAATCATTGATTCATTGATTCATCGATTCATTGGGTCACTGGTTGATTGATTCATTGAGACATTGCTTCATTGATTCATTGATTCATTGGCTGGCTGATTCATTGATTCATTGGTTCATAGAGTCATCGGCTCATAGGTTCATTCACTTTGTTGTGCACGGATTCTTTCATGTCATTTCATTGGCATCTCAGCAACCACTTGCTCATCCGTTGATGCACACCTCACAACTTCAACACTTCATTGATTCTGCATCGCAAAAACTTCCCTATAGGCCATTGATTTCCTATAGCCATGTCCTATCTCGAAACTTCCGCCCCAGCACGGGCCGGGCACTACCTGCTATAGGTTCTATGATATATAAAATAATCAAAATCTCAGACCCCATCTGATTTTAGAAAAAGCCCGGGGAGTAAAAGACAACATAACGGGTCCTTACTGCGCAGCTGCACCTCTACTTGTAGCGCTGCAGCAGCCTCCCTGCCATTGGCTCGTGGCTGCAAGGCTTTCCTGCGAGTGCTGCATGACTTGGGTCACGGCAGCTGCATCCATAAACAGAAAATCCCCATCGAAACAAAGAAATCATCTGGGTGCAAAATAGGTATTTTTCAGATTAGTCCCATACCGTAATATTAAATCCTGCCAACAAGTGGGACCCCGAGTCATGAATAGACCCAATACATTCCACCATGGCTTCGACTGGGGGGTATTCAATATATGAACTGGGCATAACTGGGGAAGGATTATATACTTAAACGAAAATGACATTTTTGGAGGACCACCTAAGGTCTTTTGAGGAAGACCTTCCAAATCTTCGACCTTAGACCCTCCCCGGTCCTTTGCACAGCTGCTTCCGTAGCCCAAGTTCGGGTTGGAGAAGTGCGCACTTGCGGGAGCACCAAGGATGACGGCTCCTCTCACAACATGGCTTTCTGAAAGTGTGCGGGAGCACTTCCCAAAAACCCACTAGTTTGAAACCTCACTTTCCCCATGTGTTCATGATTGTTTCATGTTGAACCAGGTTTTCAGACACAGTCACACCACAACCATGGCAGTCGAGGAACGGACAAAATAAAGGTGATGACAAGCTGATCAAGCTGTACACCCGCAGGCAAATTAGAGAAAAGGCCAAAAACCAGGAGCTGCCAGCCCCTCCTCGTGCCAGGCAGGTTGTCCTTTCTCCTTTTTTGCCATGGAATTGTACTCCTTCCAGAAGTGAAAAGCGGACTGCCAGTCTTCCCACCTGAAAGAGCCAGGCTTGTGGACTCACAGCCCTTAGCATACCGACTTGTCTATGCACATCAAAATCAAAACCTATCAATGTACACGTACATATACATATGCATATGCGTATACATATATACGTATACGTATACGTATACGGTATACCTATTCATATACATATACACATACACATACAAATATACATATACATTTACACATACAGATACAGATTTACATATACACATACACATATACATACACATACATACCCATACATATATACCAATACATACCCATACATCTCCGTACATATCCATACATACATATACATACAAATGAATACATATGAATGCATATGACAACTGATTATGAAATATCATATATATATGTATGTATGATTTATGTAATAATGTAGTATATACAATGCAATACAAATGCAATGCAAAGCAAAGCAGTGCAATGCAATGTATGTATATATATATATTATACACTATACAGTGTATCAATGTATATGGTATATATGGTATTATATAGCACGCATACATGGTAAGCTGAACGACAGAAGTCGCGTCAAGTTGCTCTGCATCTGACGCTGGATCGTTCTCACCGCATGGCTCCGCCTTGGCCGAGGAGTCCCTGATGAAGACCAGCAAGTGTTGGTTGCTACTCGTTGCTACTCGTTGCTACTCGTTGCTACTCGTTGCTACTCGTTGCTACTCGTTGCTACACTATGGTGTTTAGGCCATCTTGGATCAAGCAAAACATGCAAAACCGCAAAATACAGGCAGAGAGTCAGCTTCAAGCGGTAGCTGCGATAGCTACCTGACGCCTGAAATGGAAATCAATTTGTCTCCCACCCTGCCTTCGGCGATTCATGGGTATTTTGATGAGGTTCCCCCGCCTGAAGAGAAGTCAATTGACACGAAAGAACCAAAATTATGGATCAACGATCATTGCTCACGCAATATTTCCCAATTTATTTGCCACTTCGAAGGTTCAACAATGGCTACTAAACCCCTCTTCGGTCATAAGTTCCCACTTTTTGGGGGGGTTGTACTGTTATACAAGGTATACCACCGTTTATTTATATTTATATATATATACATACATATATATCTATATATATGTATACACACTATATACAGCATACACATAATGAATCATCATCCATTGGAACGATGGAAAACAGTCTCCGCCTTCACGAAGGCCTCATGCCATCGTCTCCTGGACGCTTTGGCCTAGCGTCGTTCATCTCAACTGGGCCCAAACATGCTTGGTATACCCCAATGTATGGCCGGTTCCATGGCACAATGTGCAGAAAATTGTCAGAGAAAACCCAACTGGGAATACGCCCTCTCCTTTCCAGACCATGTACTACACTCCTTGACCCCATGTGCTTGAAGAAAGAATGGAATGTCTACCCTTGTAAACATCAACCAAATTGAAAAAAAACGCGCAAGCAGTCTTTCTCTTTGTTCATGGTCAGTTGAACATTGCCCAACCATTGCGGGTGTGATATCCCAAGGACCGCTTGTACCACTTCATGTCTTTAACAATCCCCAATTGGACATTTACTACCCCTTCCCCCTCTGAACAACCGTCGTTGTGAATTTCAATCCCATCAAAACGCTGGTTAGACCTATGAAGCTTATTATATAAAAACATACGAAACCCCAATTAAGAAAATACAGTGAAGCCTGACCAATCCTCCAAAAATTTCTGAGCAGCGGACATCTCGGACTTCCACGTGCATAATCTGCGAGCTGGGGCTGCTTTTCTGCACCTTGGCCTCCAAAAAAAAATCAACCCCAGATTAGTACTCCTGGTAGATTAATGAAGAGGTTGTATAGCCTAGGAGCCACGGACCGGATAAAATTTGGGTTGACATCTGGAATCTGTTGCGGTTTGCTGGAACAGGTCGTTGGACTTTCTGCACATGATTGCCTATGCCTATGCACACTCGCAAATGAAGGATTGTTTTTTCATTAGCTTTAATGAAAACCCCAAAGCCAGAATCTGTGCAAACTGCATGGCTGTCCATTGATCAAAAAATGAAGTGCAGGGAATGGCAAGGCTGAGCTTCAGCTTCAACCATCAAGTGAAACTGCACCGAAACTCCCGTCCTTTGGTACAACACTTTCAAGGTTTGGTTCCTTCTGGCGCTCTGCCCGCAAGGACAAGGCCTCGCAGCGAATGAAGCTCAAATCCAAAAGATGTGTTTCCTGTTCCCATCCCAGAGATCTGGGTAACTCAATTTTTCGCAACCCCTACTTTCCCAATTGGTCTGTCTCTGGCATGTGTTGGGAAATGGTGACAATGAATGCAGAGAGACGTGCTCGCATGGAAAGCGGGGCTGAACACCGGCAGGTTGCATGTTTTTAAAAGGTTTCATCGTTTGACCCTGGCGAGCACAAAATTTGCTGCCTATCCAAAAAAGTGTGCATTCATCGAAGCACATGTGAATGCATGATTGCATCGCAACAAGAGACATGATACAAATGGCTACAATCCGAATTTGTATGCTGAGTCATCTGCCCAGGATCGGCTCGCAACCTACCCCAAGGTCAAGCAACTTTCCAGTTCTTAAAGGCAGGTGATAAACGAATCATTGAAGAAAGGCCGCCTTCCAAGGAGCATTGAAGCGCGCAGATGCCCCAAAGATTGTGGCCATGGGATCATGTGCTGCTGTTTTTTAACTGCTGTTTGACTGATCTGTTGGGCTGGGCTACAGGGATCTCACCTATCTCTAGGTGTCAAAATTTACATGTCAGTTTGCGCTGTCCAGGTCTGATTGGTCATGAGGCCAGAACATTTCAATCTTCAGGCCTCTGACCAGGTCCCCACAGGGGCAGTTCCGTCTACCTCATCTATCCATCGATCTATTTATCTACTGTATGGCATATATTAAGGCGTAGATATGGAACTTGGTAGACTATGGACCATAGCCGATCCGGTGTTTGCACCCCAGCATGACGGGGAGGATAGGATGTATATGTATCACCAACACTTCAAGCCAGCAGGTAGCGAAAAGTCACAAGTCCAACAAGCCGAACGGCCCAAAAAACGAAAGGCATCAGCTCACAGCGAATAAACAATTCCCACAACCCCCAGTATTTGGTCGGCACATGCGGGCGAGTCAAAGCCCTTTTTGGACCATGGTCTCAGGCATCAAGGAACCGCCTCAGAGCGCGGTTTCGAACCCAACAGACGCACGATAGACTTTTTTGTGGCACTTCAATGGATCCAATAGCGATTTTCGGAAAATGATGCCCCAATATTTCAGATAGCCAGGGATACCTGGGCCTCCAAAATTTTCCAAGATGCAGTGTGCGAGGCATTTGCGGCCGCGTCTTTGCCCTCTATGAGCCTGGGCACAGCATCCCAGAGCGCCAAGACCTTGGAGGGTGCCATGAGGTGCGTCCACTCTTGTCCCCGAAACTTACCTTTGCTTTTGTACATGTTTATCACATGATAGGGTCCGAAGAGGCTACCATATGTATATACATATACATATTTAATATTTATATATATATAAACGGATCAAGGGAACTGCTCAGCGGTACCTCACCAAGGCAAGATAGGTGGAACCATATCCCGCACAAAACCTTGGCGGGCTAGCTCCTCTGGGCTTCAATCTCCTAGCCCAGTCTCCTCCGGCTCCTCTTCTTGTACGGGCCTTCTTGCCCGAGCTATCTCAGTAGCAACACGCCTTACTGCCTTCGCCAAGCTATGAATCGCAGCAGCCACAGCCTCAAGGCCGCTCATGCACGTATGCCCTTAGGCAATCCAGCTGGTGTGCCCTACTTGGGAAAGAGGGTCTTTGGCAAGGGGCAGGTGAGGTATGGCAGAGGAAGGCCCAGTAAGTCCAGAGGGCAAGAGAAAATCCGATGACAATGCCACCCAGGAACCCAGACAGGAAGACGGGAAGCACTGATGGATGGCAGTGAGCAGGGCAGGAGAAGGTCCAGGTGAAGGAAGAGAGCACCCCGGCAGCCTCAAGCAGCAAAGCAGCACCCCACATTGACCTTGAGAGTGAAACGGTTGCCATCACAGTTGTAGTCATATATGAACTGCCATGAAAATATTGTATTTTAATTAATGTCATATCCCAGGGGGGAACCATAATCTATACATGTCGATATATAGATTGCTTTTAAGAGAAATTCCAACAAGCGTTTGCAAACTCGTGAATACGAGAGGAGTTCTGGATTCAAGATTCAAGATTCAAAGTCTGGAAAGGAGTTCTTGAATCCAGAATTCCAAACGCTTGTTCTGGAATATCTCTGAAGTACAAAGCTATATCCTGGCAGCTAAAGGTATGTAGAATGGTCTTTGAAACGTATATCATAAGTGTATTAGATGGCCTTTAAAGGCTATATTACATAACGGTATATTGAGGATGTTTTTAAAATCGACAACTTGTATACTGAAGGCACATCATTAAAATGCCAAGAAAGGTAGCAAAGGTATACTAAAGGTAAATTGAAAATGTTGCATGTAAAACGATATGTTAAAGGTATACTTAAGGTATCTTCAATGGTATGCTAAAGGTGTATTAAAGGTATGGTACAGGAAAAACCAAGATATAGTAAACTGTAAATTAAGGTATATCATATATCGCTTGTTCATTGCAGAAATATTAACTGGTATATCGAATGCATTTTAAAGTTATATGGGAGGTAACTTTCAGTTATTTTCAGCAAAGGCATGTAATATTAGACGGTATCTGACGGTATATGAAATGGTATATTAAAGGTGTATGAAACGGTAAATAATGTGCATATATACATATATATGTATATATACGTATATGTTCCGGGTATACTAAAAATATATTATGGTATATTAAATGGTATATTGAACAGTGTATTAGAAGGGATATTGAAGGTACATTAAAGGGTATATTCAAGGTGTATTACAGGTCTTTTGAACGGTGTATTAAACGCATTTCGAAGGTATATTGAAGGTATACTACAGGTATACTACAGGTATATGCAAGATATAGTCATGTCGTATTAAATGGAAAATAAAAGTATATTATATCAAATGGTATGACAAAAGCATCAGAGGTACAATACAGGTATATTCAAGATACTCATGCTATATTAAATGGTATGCCAAAGGTCTATTGAATTGTATATTAAAGGTGAGCATTCAAGATATTGAATTTATGCTAAAAGTACACACAGCATATGAAATGGTACATACGAAATGGTACGTATCTTAATTAAATCTCAAATGGAATATTCATGGTCAAAGGAAGTTGGGAAGCAGTCTCCCGAGTTACGGACAAATACATTTGTGCTTAGGGAAGTGATTGGGTTGACTTCGGGAAGCGATGACTTTGAGAAGTGGTGACTTGGAGAAGTGGTGACTTTGTGAAGTGGTGGACTCAGTGAAGTTGTGGCTTCGTGAAGTGGGTTGACTTAGGGAGGTTTTGACTTAGGAAAGTGATGACTTAGAGAAGTGGTGACTTTGTAATGGCTGCATGAATGTTGCATTGGACTTTTGTTGGGAAGGATGCCGGAGCACGAATCATTGCGTCTTTCTGTGAAAAGTGGTTGCAGCTGGCGGTGATGTGTAGCTTCTTTGTGCAACGGTAGCACTTACAGCTGCACAAATTTCGCGGCCGCGGGACGGCCTGAGTTCGGCCTTTTTGGGCTGGCACCCTCTTTTTGCCCGTGCTTTTTCCTTTGCCTTCTTTTCGCCTGTCCAAGCTTTTACCCCTCTTTTTCCGGTCGCTTTTCATTCGACTGCGGTAAGGGTAGCCAAGCTGGTCCAACTTGTTTCACACTTTCCAACTGAGACGGCAGTCCCAGAACACTGCCCATGTAGGACTGTTGTTGTTAGGAACTCCCAGGGGGGGTGGTGAGGGTGTGGTGTTCCGTGCTAATATACATATATGCATATATATATATATACATAAATATATACATATACATACATATATATATATATATACACACATAAATATATACATATATATACATATATACATATATATATATACATAAATAAATACATATATATATACATATGTATATATACGTGTAAATATACATAATGAATATATAGTGTATATATATATGCGTAATTATGAGAGGAAATTGCCGTTTCGGAGGCAAGCCCCATGTTCAGACTTGCCCCAGCACGGATGTTTGGAGCAAATGCCATGACAAGAAAAATGATGCGACACCACCTGCCAGCTGTCAGTTTATCAGTTTATCACATGCAACTCTGGCTTGGCTCAGCACATGGGGTGAGCCACGCCTGCCGACCTGCACCGTGGCACTGCATTGGGGACATCTACAACTCTGTAAGTGTCTTGTGTGTCTTCCGGGACCTCCAGCATGGTGGCAGTGAAGTCAAACTTCTGTCCTGTTGGCGCGCAGTTTTTCATGGTCCCAACGTGTTCCAACGTGTTCCAACGCGTCCCACGGCGCAGCATGGCACTCCTCTTTTCACTTTTCGCATCGTGGACGACAGCTCCACATTATCTTTATATAGAAGCACCTTGGACCAGTTTCAAAACGCGAGGACCTGGATCAGCTCACTTTTGAAACGCCCTCAGGTTGTTGCCACATCTGCAGATTCTCGCTTCATGGGAAGCGGCTGAGGTGGCTCCATATCAACCTGAGGAAACACATCTGATTGAAAGATTTTGAAAGTTCCAGCTGGCAGCTCAAAGTCCTATTTTTGTCATATTTAGATGTGTTTACCAGTGAAGTTTCAACGAGCCATGGTGTGTAAGTTCAAGAAATAAAAGATACTAAGATACCCAAAACGGTGCCTTGGGAAAGAGTGTCAGTGATAGTGGCAGAGTGAATGAGTGGTTGAATGAGCAATTACATGAGGTGAGCGTGTGTTTGAGCAGTTGATCGGAGGGATCGAGTGACTGATCGTTTGAGCAGATCATCCTGCTGCTTCAGTGCAGAGGTAGTACATGGTGTCAAACAATGTTTCGAAACCAGCAAAGGATTGCTACGAATGCCCTGCAAATGCGATGTGTGTAAACTATAAACGGACCACAATCTACTGCAGGAAAAAAACACTACATCGTAGTAGAGAAGTACTGCAATGGTCACACGTGCTATGAGATACAGCAAACAGACTGCTGCGCAGCCCAGCCATGCTTCCAACTTTCTACAAACATTCTACGACATACGACAAGAAAGATTAATGCTGCAAACGTGTAACACTTCAAAATTTGCACGTCAGTAGAAACACTTGCAGCAGAGGATTCAAGGCCTCTTTGCTGCAGGTTGAAGAGCTCACAAGAGAATAAATGCAAACTTCAAGAGCAAGAAAACCCTTTGACAAGTTTCCAACACTTTGGGCTTTAGAAAACTTAGTATGTTTTGAAATATGCTTCATCCATGCAGTGTGTCTTGCTGTCAATCTCTAGGAGCATGACGAAAACTGCAGTGGGCTGGGAGAAACCCAGAAAGCTGAATCCCTCTTCAATGCGGTGCAATTTGCCTCAGCAACACATCAGTGAGGTGTTTGACACGAAGCTCCCCATAGCTAACCGTCCATTTGTTCCCTTATGTTCCCCTTCCATCTTCCAAACTCCATGGATTCACTTCAGGAAGATCGAACTATGCTTCATCTCTTGGTGAGATGTTTCAGACCTTCTATGGCCATTCTATTAGCTTCAGCATGCTCCACTCAGCCTCTGGCCTTGCCAACTCAGGGTCTTGTTCTTGAACTTCTCATTAAAGGCAACCGTTACCTCGCGTTCTGTCCGTTCCGCATTGAAAAAAAAGGACTTGGCATCTTCGATATCAAGTGAGATCGGCCCAGGCACGTGGATGGGGTTCCCTAAGTAGGTCTTGTAGCCACAGTCCTTCAAGAAGTCCTCCCATCCTGGCATTGATGCTGATAGCTGTCCAAAAATGAGTTCATGACGATGGCTCACAACAAATGAAACGGAAGTTAGGCGGTAAACCATGGTCAAAACAGACTGAAAAGTGCTGCTGGCAAGTTGGCTCATTCACAGTATCTCATACGAATCTTGGAGAGGTAATGCGAGCTGAAGGGGCCAGACAATTCAGTCTTCGCTTGTTTTCTCATCGAAAAACATCCATCAAACTACATGAAACATGAATTCAAAGAAACCAAACAACATTCTATAGGCGTCTCTAAGGCTGGCCACTATCAATTACCTCTCTGTATCTTGCAATTCTTACCAGGTATCAAACTAATTTTGAATCCCAGAAGGATACAACAATAACAATACCACAAAGAATAAGTCCAGGAGTACGTAGGTCGGCCACTTCTGTTCGTTCCGCGGCATCGATTCCGGTGGCCTTGGCAGGGGTACCGTATGTAATATATAAATATGATTAAAAGTTACCCTCCGGTAATCAAACATGGCAATGGGAAATCCCCGACAAATGGGTATGTGAATCGGAAAGAAGTCTATAAATGATGGATTGTCCATTGCCATGTTTGATTACCAAAGGGTGTTCGTTATGAATATGGTTGTAAATAATAGTGATTATCATGAGTGACCATTACCATTAGTGACTAAATTAGTTACCGTTGGTGACCATTGAATATATATATATATACATACACGTACATATATATATAATAGGAATCAATGACTACTGGTGTGGATATAGGATATCAAGATGGTTATGAAGGTTATGTTATGAACAGGGTTGTAGACATGGATGTTCATTTATACTACCCACCATAAGGATATCAATATAGATTACTTTCGCTTATGAGTATATAGTGTTTAAAAAAAGAAAAAAACATATTTTCCGTTCTCATCGGCATGTTTGTGAAATTTTAGTGTAAACTCCATGACAATGAACTATGTTTCCAGTGGTGTTTAATGGTGACTATCCTACATTTGGCTGTGCCTATCCAGTTAAGGGATGGTTTTAAAGACCCTCCAATTCCAATTTGGTAAAGGACGGGTCGATGGTGATGATGTTTCTTTATTAAAACATTGCTCAATATATTTCTGTACTGAAAATCAGGATGGAGCCTGCAGCTTAAGGGTAGAAACATCTTCTGGATCTGATGAAAATTCCATTTCAGTGCCGCAATCCATCCAACCAGGCAGTCTGGGAATCTGACTGGTGCACTTCCTCTCCTTTTTTCAGATGCTACCGCAAACAGCCAAAAAAAATATAGAGTGCAAAATGATTCAGTATGAAATTTGGATCTGGAAGAAAGCAACTAAAGGGCAGATGGGGTCTTCCCAAAAGGTCCGTTCTTCACGCAGGGTTTCGCTGGTTTGCCTGTCCTCACCCAATGGATGCTGCCGATGAGACACGTCATTGCAACCAAGGCGAAGACATACTGCAGCGGTCACGGTTGCAATCAACTGCTGCACCACAAGTTGCTGTTGGCATCGCAACGTTAGGAACGACAGACCAATGAGCATGGGAATGGCTCCTTCCGGGCAAGCACCATAGCGCAGCTACCAATGCGGAAGGACATCACCTGCATTTCTGGGTCGCAAATGTTGGAATGGCCGTGGGTGCTCTCGAATCGGGAGATGGTATGGGCTGCAGACAAACTGTTCCCAGAAATTTCCCAATGGAAATGATGCGCCTCATCGCTGAGTTTGGGTAGAAGCACTCTGGAGCGGGTCGACAGCACTCGCAGACACCGCGGGCAGTGATGCACCACATCCTGCCGTGTATCCGGTAGTTGTCTGAAAATGGGGTAATGTGGCAAACCTAATAATAAACCATCTCCAATAGAGGTTTATTATTGGGTACTGTATAGCCCTGTAAAATGACCCCAAATGGTTGGTTAATGGGATGGCTTATTATTGGGTTTACCACATCACCCTCCGATAATCAAACATAGCTACCGGGGAAATCTCACCAAAATTGGATGAAATTGGCATTTAATGGGAAAATAATCGAGACTAAATGAGGATTTTCCGTTGCCATTCTTGCCAGAGAGTACTCCCGATTCCATGGCATGATCATCATCCTTTGAAACGACAATTTTGCGATGTACCTCTTGTTGAGACCCAAATAAACTGAGAATGACAAATAATCTGCTTAGAGCTGCATAGAAGTTAAGACGGGATGAGCTTTTGGCATCAGAGTTCTTTCAATGCATGTGATCGCAGGCATCATTCGCCTTGAAGAGTGGATAGACCAATGGCACTATGCAAATCGCTGCCTGCCATAGCTTAAGCAAAGTTGTTGTTGCGGCAAAAAAAACATTTTGGACCACGACACTAGTTTTTGCTTTTGTATATTTGCACGGTTCCTGTGATGCACTTCAAAAGCAATCACCAAGACTGAAAAGCGACGTAGTAGGTTACCGCAAACACTAAAACGGGTAGAGTGGCCCAGTTCAGGACCAAAAACAAAACCTCGATCAGGCTGTGCGAGTGCGAAGGATCATTAATGTTCGGTTGTGAAAGAAATACATCGAATTCAAAACTGGGGCCCCCACGATACACACTGCCAAGGTAACCCAGCTACTTTCATGTTCAATGAAGGTAGTGATCTGAACACCTTGGAAACATGGTTCATGCACCAGTGTCAAAAATGGCATTTGGGTGTGTCTGAAAATGGCAATCAGGAAATTCGTGATAAAAACCATAGGCTGTTGGCTGTTGGGGGCGCCTTTTTTCAGACAAACCCATTTTGTTTTACGAGGCCCATGCGACAATGAGGACATGCCACCTTCACTGGCGTCTGGTCAAAGACAGGGTCATCATCAGCCTGGTTTCCACAGATCTAGATGTTTGAAGCAAAGAAAAAATGTTCATCAAATGGGTCTGTCTGAAAATGAGGTCTCCGAAATCCATGGTCCATGGGTCAATCATCATATTTCCCATTAAATGCTCCATTTCATCGGGGTATACCCAAAATTTCAGACAGACCAAATGTGCACCGTGAAAATGGGATGTCCCATTGCCGGGTCGGATCGGGAATCCCCGGAACGTGTCAAACCATGCCATGCCTCCTGGGTTGGAGCGTCGTCCTGTGAAATTTTTGATGGCAACATGCAACAAACTACCCCAGCACAGCAACTGTTTCACACACATCTGTGAGCAAGCGTTGGAACGGTGAGCACGCATTTCATCTATCATACCATCACAAAAAATGTTTTTTCAATTGGTTCGAAACATGCATGCCCATTATATAATAGTATTCATGACATGTATTATATGTACGTATTGTGGCCTCTACTCTTCCTGAACCCACGCAAAATGGCATCAACGTGCCTTTTTCTCTCGAGGAACAATGTACGACATGACAATCACGACCCAGGAGTCTTGTTTCCACGATTTTGCCCCAGTTTTCGTTGTGTTCAAACCTTCGAAGAAAAAACGTTGGTGTTAGTTTTTGAAATATCAAATTGGGGGTGAATGAATTTGGTGAAGCACCCCAACATGCAATTCTGTAATTTTTGTTGTTCCGCTGGAACACCGAGGGGTCTCAGCTGCAGCTTGAGCCAATAAGGGTTGGGTGAAGTAATGAAATGTTCATCCAGTTGTTTTGAACCGCACATGCATTTTGCAATTTCAAAAGTGCCTGTTTTAAAATCCATATGTATTTGAAAAAAAATATGGTCAAGACATCACGTGCGATCAATTTTTGTTGGCAAAGTGAACGAATATTGACGCATCGTCTTGCTGTACCAACATACCACTTTGTTCATCCAAAAAATGCAAATTGTTGGGTTTTTTTTGGCGAAAACTGGTTTATATACGTATTTGGTTGTCACATCACAACATGTTGTTCGACCATTTCCGCCAATGGGCACATGTTCCGACCGGTTTTGAAAACAAAATGCACATGATCCGGTGGCTCAACTATTACACAGTGACAGCATTCAAACCATTTGGAAATTTATTTTCCTGTGCACGAATAAAGCTCATTTTTTTGCAATTTGATTTGGTGCAGGCACGCGCTTGTTGCCAAACCGAACATCAATTTCAGTTGTTACTTGACAGTATGATGTTGGATCCATTGATCCACACGAAGTCTGCTATACTGTGTACAACGTTTGATATTCATATGTTGTTTTTTTTCCTTGAATCACAAGCGCCTTCAGATATGAACAGGTACCACACTGAGCAGCTATGCAACATGAGGTGCAACTCTACAGCTAAACTGGCATGTCTACAAGTCTGAAAATATGTTGCACCCCGCCTTGCCACCGGTTTCAGCACGGTGGCACACGTTTGAAAAGATCCAATGGAAATGTGCAGCCATATGGAGCCGCAGGGGCAGTGCTTATGCTGTTCCCTGCTTGCAATGTCTCTGTGGGACCAATCCATAAGCAGCTGTCACTAAGAGTGCGAAGCTGAACGGAAAACGCACAGCACTGTTTTGAGCCTCAGGGCCTGGATGATAGTGAAATGGTAAATGTGTTTGACAAGCATGAAATGAGACATGAGTGCTACTCAAATTTCTTCGCACTCCTCCTAAAATTGTAGAGTTTCAGCTCTAAATTTTCAACCAGCACCCAGCGTTTTCTCGCTGAGCACTCATCGAATTTCTTCATCCTCAAATTCCAGCAATCACCATACAGTGAAAAATTGCTCCATGCAAAACTTTGGGTTCACCTGTGACTCAACTGCTCCATGAACTCACCTATGTAAATTTCGTACACATCGGCCATCGTCGATTGGGAATGTCCCACAGATCTTTGGTGCCTGCTCTGCAATTCTGTGATCACATTCTCCAGCAACTGATTGAATCTCTTTAATCCAATTGGTCTGCCTGGCTCCAAATTCAAAGCCAGCATGATCAGCTGTTGGATCACAGCACCATCGCGGAATTCCTCTCTGGCCAATGCTTCATTGAGAAGCGCGCGCAGTCGGTTCACCAGGTGTTCTCGGGTATTTACATCTCTGATCTCACTGTCCACCTCCATTGGAGTTTCTGATTCACCTCCTTCTTCATTTTCATCTGCATCTCTTCTGTCATCAGTGTTGTCTGTATGAGCATGAATCCCTGTAGTCTGTTGACAAGCAAGACGCAAATAGCGTTCTCCTCCCATGACATTGAAGGAAACCATGTTGCCACTCTCTCTCTGATACATGGCTCTGTTTTGCTCTGGGGTTAACTCGCCAAACCGGCGAAAGCCACCCATCTCTACCAAGCCATAGTGAATGCTTGAAGAGTAGTCCTGCACAAAGTCGAGGTCACGTGCAGTTTCTCCCAAGCCATGTTCAAGACACGCAAGTCTCCTGTCATGGTCAAGCAACGTTCGACCCATGTCACCTTGAGAAGTCTGAATCTCACCAAAAGCTGTATCAAGCTCAGCCACTTGCACTGACAAATGGTAATGTTCTCGCTCAATGGTTGTAGCACTGTTGACAAACCATCTGTAAGCTTTCCATGCTGTTCATACTACAGCTTCCGTTGCTTCAGTTTCCCTAGTGCAGGTTATGTGCATGACATTCCAAACATGTATATCAAGGCAGCTGCGCAGGTGCTTTCTGTTTTAAGCGTGGTGCAAAAAGGTCCAATCTGTACAGCAATGTATTAGAACCTCCGGGTCCAATGTTGGTACAGCAAGACCTAGAAACTGATCCCCATTCAAACTGACACCAGTCAACAACCCAAAGACCGGGGTATGTTGGGGTCAACCAGTAGAGGTGGGGAGTTCCAAAAAGCACCACCTCCAAGACCACGCAGTGGTGGTGCATGGGGATGGTGGTGGGTAAACAGATCAGGGGAAACTTGAAGCAAAATGGCCACGGACCAGATACTGAAATTTCCGGGTCCAAAGTATGAACACATATGTACAAGTACATGACACGTTCATACTACAGCTTCCGTTGCTTCAGTTTCCCTA
>Ga0126342_10005103_pt1 | contig 22754 bp, 17 predicted proteins | sample Cyp1metagenome_FD_92528 | JGI IMG/M metagenome (GOLD analysis project Ga0126342, IMG submission 92528) | Coral microbial communities from Lord Howe Island, Old Settlement Bay, Australia - Cyphastrea 1 metagenome | ecosystem: Host-associated > Invertebrates > Cnidaria > Coral ...
AACAGGTCATCAAACTATCAAGTAGCATTGCAAGAAGGTTTGAAATGTAGAATTGTCACTTCACATGGAGAGGTTCACAAAGAGATGTTCAAATTGAGTGGTGGCATATGTGTAACTGTCATAAACTGCCATCAGATATAATTTTATGTATCAGATATATTATATATCTGATATATTATATATCAGATATATTACATATATCATATATATTATCTACCATATATCTTATACATCATTTATACTATATATCATATATATATTATATTATATCATATGTATTATCTATCATATATATATCATATCAAATATATTATATATCATATATATATATCATATATATATATATATATTATATATATACAATTTTATTGGTCATCTATTTACATGTAGATATGTATATGTAGATCTACACACAGAAATACCGCTATGTATATATATATATATCCAAATGTTAAATACATAAATATATATATATACGTACATGTATATGTGTTTATATGCGTAGAAAAGCATTTATACGGGTGAATGATGTATGTATCTATACCTGGATGTATGTATGTATATATATATATATGTGTGTAACGTTTGTATACATACATACATACATTACATTACATTACATTACATTACATTACATTACATTACATTACATACATACATATATATATACTAATACATCAACTTAAATGTATATATGTATGTATGTGTATGCCTATCTGTACGTACGTACGTATGTGTATGCCTATGTGTAAGTACGTACGTACGTACGTACGCACGGACGTATGGAGGTACATAGGTATGTGCGTAATGTATGAATGCAATGAAACCGAACGGAATGGAATGGAATGCAACGTAACACAGCGCAGCGCAACGCAATCAACGTAATGCATGTATGTATGTGAATTGAATATGTATGTGTCTGTGTATGTGTATGTATGTGTATATATTTGTGGATGTATTTGTACATATGAGTATGCACTTGTATGTATACCTTGGGAACCAAAAACCTAGAAAAAAGCAGGTTGTCCAAAATAAGACATGAATACGGTACATAGTACATATCAAGATAGATCGGATAGATACTGTACTTGTCGTACATATATATATATATTTATATTTATATTTTGCCTATATCATGAATCAGGCTCACGTCACCTCTGGTTGGTGAAATCAAAATGTTACCCACGGCTCCCGATGGCCTGCTGTTGCACCTGCGATCGGACCTTGAGATCCTGGAACTTTGGTCCGTTCCAACCGTCGGATCCTTGAGATTTATGCAAACTGATACATACACGTGTATACATTAATATGTATAATTATATATATATATATGTACATAGTGTTTATATCGGTGATACTGGTATACCGTACATTTGTTTGGTGGCTCAGGGCTATGTTTTCCAGTAAAAAAAGGAGAACACGCGGCTTGCACTTGCACGATCCATCCCGCCCAGGTGAGATCCAGTCCTCCGCATCGGCTGGGCCTCCTGAAAACCCACGGGAAAATCAATGGATCAATGGATACCCTCTGGTAAACTAACATAGCGAACTGGAAAATCACTATTTTCAATGGGTAAATCCACTATTTCTATGGCAATTTTCAATAGCTATGTTAGTTTACCAGAGGACAATCCATATTTTAGGGGCCATATTGATCTTGATTATCCATTGATAAGTGGATGTTCCATCAATTACCTTGATAAACCACTGGAAAATGATCTCAAGGGAGTCATTTCAGTACGCAAAAAACACAAGGGCGGAGGTCGCCCCCATGTTGAAACAATAATTCTCAAGGTAATTTGTACAAAACTCCCCAAACAAAATTGAATGGTAAAACCCAAGCTTTTTTTCTGTGCACCTTCAGTTCAAGCATCTTAACTGGATCCAGCACTTGTCCCAACAATCGTGCCATAAATTGAAGTCCTACTCCATTTTCAGGCGCAAAAATCTTCTAGATAGTACTGTATATTTCCCCATGATCTCCCCATGACCAGGGTCACCAGGTGCCCAATCTTCGTCACCAGAGTGCAGATTCCCGAAAAACCGGACATCCCGTGAGATCTCCCAATATTCCCAGCTATATACTATATACATCTATATACCACTTTATCCCAGCCGTTCATATTAAAACACCCCCCAGAAACCGTGGTGCTTTTTTTCGGATCGAGGGATAGGATTATCACCGATTTACCCATCGATTGGGAGTAATCCCCAAATATGCCCATCATAATTCCCCCATTTGTTCCTAATTAAATTATGATTTATATATATATATGTCTATCTACCTACCTACCTATCTATCTATCTATCTATCTAATCTAATCTAGTCTAATCTAATCTAATCTAATCTAATCTAATTAATCTATCTATCTATCTATCTATCTATATATATATAATATATATATATATATATCTAATATATATATATATAATTATAAGTATAATATAATATATATATAATAGAATATATATATATATATATTATATTATATATATAATATTATATATATATAATATTATATATATATATTATATTATATTATATATATATAATATTATATATATATATATTATGTATATATATATATATATTATGTATATATATATTATGTATATATATATATTATGTCCCATTATATCACCATTATTACCAACAAATACCCATCATGGCCATCATGTTACCAATTTCTGTCATCCTAACAGACCGGCCTTCTACGATTTTCTGTTCTAAAAGCTTGAGCTGCTCTTTGCACCTGCAAGGCTCACGCAAGGCTCACGACCGAGTCACGGAATCTCATGGTACCCCCCTGGGTCTTAAATTTTGGCCCATGTGGGAAAGCTAAATAGAAATCGTGGGGATGAAGCTTCGTGTCCTCTTGAAGATTTCATATTATATACACATATAATATATATATAATATATATAATATATATATATAATATATAATATATATAATATTATATAATCAATAATAATGTTTATAAAAATTTATCCATAGCTGGGAAAATTGTGACCAGATCCATGCCTGTGACCTTTTTTGGGGGTCACCAATGTCACCAATATTCAAGCTCTTGATTTTTTCAGCAACAACAGGTTATGTACCGGACTGTATAGTGTATACCCCAATTTGACAATTTATGAAATTACATAAAATTTATGGCAAATGTAATAGGGAAACTCAGCTGGCTATGGGTCCTGATACCCTGATACCCTGATCCCCAAAACATCTAAGAATCTAGAAAATGGATGTTCATCCCACATCCCCCAAAAAAACTCCAGTTTCAATGGTAAAAATGATGATAACTTAAGGGTAATTGGCCCATTTTCCCACGTTTTCAGGTACCAAAGCCCTGTTTTCCAATCTTTTGACCAACTTTTTTGACGTCGTCCAGGTCTCCCAAGTTCACCATGGGATTCCACCCCGCTCTGAAGCCCCGGGCTCGAGCACTTCGACCTGGCAATTTTGCCCCATTTGTTCACGTTGGTTACCCTCTGGTAAACTGTTACATAACTATGGAAAAATCACCATGCTATTAATGGGTAAATCCACTATTTCAATGGCCATTTTCAATAGCTTTTTGTATCTTTGCCAGGCCGGCTACTCCCATTTCTTGGGTGCAAAATACGGAAGAAAAATGTGCCGTGACTTGACCAACAAACGGGTACAAATGGGAGGTGGATCTGACCCCAAATCCCCCTTGTTTGATGTGTACCCATCTGGGGATCAAGGGGGAGTAAAGCAATAAGGCCAATAAGGCATCAGTAAACCCCTCTATTGGGCATCCGTCCTGGATTCAGAGACCAATCTGGTATGTGAATGGTTGCTCCTGGAATCGGCTAGAAAATTCCAAATGAAAACCGGGAAAAACAGTGCTAAGAGTGGCTGTTCAATTCAACTGAAGGAAAAAAAAAACAGGAAATCCTACGTTACTTCAAAATGGCTGGGTAAAATCCGTGGTTTCCCGACTTTTCCCCACCAAGACAGTGATCTTACAGGGTCACCACTTCTGCACCTCTGAAGACTTTCGAAGATCCTCGAGCCTGCAGGCTTGACACATCCAGTCGTGACTGGATTTATTACCAGAGTGGATTTGGCGAGATCTTCATCCATATTCATCCCATCCAGTTCATATTACACCATGGTTTAGTAGTGGACAAAACCCATATTTCCATATTGGGGGTGTAAAAACAAATTGACAGGGGATTCAGGGGATGGGATTACAACGTTATGAGGGGATATAAATTATCAGAGATCATGATGGAGAAATCTAGTGGCTGGAAACAGTTTTGATCTCCTCTGTTCTGGTCTGAAGTAATACACAATCCAGGAAGAAACAAGAACCACTGCCACACTACTTGGACATGTATCCCAGATAGCAAATGGGTAAACCATAATGGTATCATACAGATGGGTTTGTGCCATTTCTAACTTGATTACATCTGGTTTACCCTCTGGTAATTTAACATAGCTATTGAAAATCACCATGCTATTAATGGGAAAATCCACTATTTCTATGGCAATTTTCAATAGCAAACTGTTAAATTACCAGAGGGTATATTATAACTGCTATGAAAACCACGGTTCACAACTGCGGATATCGCCCATCCGGCGCTTATTTTTGAAGCACTGAGGCTCCACACGTCTGCCGAAGGTCCTGAAAGTGATCCTCAGCCTCCCAGAAAATCGGGGATACTACGGGATAACCCCCAGTTCTGGCCATTACCCGGCCTGGTAAACATACAAAAAGCTATGGAAAATCACCATTTTTCATGGGAAATTCCACTATTTCTATGGAAAATCACCATTTTTCATGGGAAATTCCACTATTTCTATGGAAAATCACCATCTTTAAGTTCGGTAAATCAACTATTTCTATGTGCCATGTTCAATAGCTATGTTGACATAACCAGAGGGTAAACACTATGGAAAACGTTGATACACCAAATTTGGGGTGCCGCTGGGATGATCCACCGATCTGACTAAAAGTCCGCAGATAGTTCGATGATGTTTCCTCAGTTTCCAGGCTACCCTCTGGTAATTTAACATAGCTATTGAAAATTGCCATTTATAGTGAGTTTTCCCATTAAAAATGGTGATTTTCCATAGTCACGTTAGTTTACCAGAGGGTATCTTTCTATTTGGGACAGAATCTAAGCCATCCTTTCTTCTCAGGCGAAGAAAGGTCGCCTTTTCAGCGTCGGCCTTGCTGTTTTTGGGCGCCTCGGCCAAGTCTTGGAAGCGTGTGCTTGTCGCTGGAGTCCCAACTTTGGAGGGTCTTGGATGTTTGCACCTTTGGGGATGATTTTGATGTTTGGCCTATTCTGGAAAGTTATATAAGTTTTTGATCGCGGGGTTCTTCTTGTTGCCACCAAGATCCATAAATGATGTGGGTTGCTTCAAAAATGGGGAATCGGAATTCCTCAAAATGGCATCAATGAAGAAATGATGACAATCCATTCAAATTAGGGATACAGACACACTATTTTCAATTTTCAGATAAACCCGTGTTGCGATTTGGAAGATCCCCCATTGCAGTTTTCCTGCTTGAAACCCTGAGAACATGACCGTCAACTTCGTCTCGAGGTTGGCGATGGACTACAGGCCGGTAACCGTGGAGGCCCCCAAAAAAAAGGTGTGGATCAAAATTCAACAATAGGGTGGCTAGAATGTGGCTAGTGAATGAGTCGTGGACAGAAATTTGATCTCATATGTCCTCAACAAAATAGTGGATCAAGATTGACTCAGATTGACCCAAGACATGGGGTGTTGAAAATCGTCTGAAACATTGAGCCATTCCCAGGGACTGGAATTTTTGGACTGAAAAGTTGTAGAACCTCCATCAAGGCCTGAACTGCAAGTCCACAGATGTTAATTCAATGACCTCCAATACCTGATAAACGATCAGACAAATCAATACAAATCATCATTTCTGGATGATATTCATGAAATTGCTGGTGGTTTCACCTTCAGATTCGATCTGGCAGCGCCTCCTCTATTTCCTTCATCTTCTCTGACGCAACCTGTATCAAGGCGTGTGTCCCCCCGCTCGGCCGCTCGGCTAACAGGGATTGCCATGGTCACCAGTAGACTGACTCCCTTCCCACAGCAGCTTGGCAAATTTCAGGAGGACGGTCACACCACATGATTTTCATAACAAACCTAAAGTGTTTTCTTCTTTTTCCCCCACCCGTTTCCGATGAAATTGGGGAAGGGCGAATCTGATTGAGCCAACCACATTAGAGAAAATGGATGTTTGTCCCATTGACATCCATTGACCAGTGGAAATTCATATGGTCTTTCTGCAAGCCAAGCCGCTACGTCGGGAGCAGCGCCCTTGGATGCCTTGCGGTCATCCAGAGATTTGGTCCCCGCCCCGGTGGTGCACCAGCTGAAAGGATTCCACATGGTCCAACGTTCTCAGCCCCTACAGGGCCTACTTCTGGGCTCCAGATAGTGGAAGGGGAAAAGAAACTCTGGCTAGGACAGTGCCATGTGTTGTGTGAGTCCATCATTCTGATTTTGTGACATGAACATGATCGACTGAATCAACTGCTTCGAACCAGCTTTTTGTCCTGCAGTTCTTTCTGGAAGCCCTTGATCTTCGTGTCCACCTGGCAGGTTCACCGTCTCCAGGTGGAATCAGTAGGCTGCATCAAGTTGGTGGTTGGTTCGGTTCACCAATCCCAGAGGTACCAGAGGTACCAATCTGATGACCAGGGGAATTTCACCGAATCAGAGCATTGATTCATAGATTCCTCTGGCAACACCGTTGTTGCCCCCAATAGCAACACCGCGCTTTCAAAGTTTGGCCGTCTTTGTTGAAATTTGAAACCCAGATGGATGGTAACAAAGTCATCTCTTGCGGGTGCTGGTGAAGTCCTCCCATCTTTTGCTCGTAAACTCCACATCTTTTGCTAGCTGCTAGCTACACTCACTTCTGGCAACACCAAAAAAAGGCAGAAAAGTAAAATTCCCCACTATAGTTTCAAATATATAGTCCTAATATGTCCTAATTCCTGTTCTGAACCTCTATTTTTTGGTGCCGTAACCCAAAAAAACACCGCGTTTCACGCGGCTTTCGACCTCCTCCAACTTCTCCAGGATCGCCTGCTCCGCACTCGCTTCGGCGTCGGCATCGGGCAGGCGCAGGCGCCTCGGCACTCACCAGGAAGCAGCCGGGAGCGGATAAGAACCAGCAAAAAAGGTGTCAATTTGAGTGAAAAATGTGGGATCAAACCATCAGAAATAGTGATCTAAGCAGTGAAAAGCTCAGGATTTCACCATCAGAAATGACAAAATGAAGCGGATTTAAGATGATTTTGCATATGAAGAACGGGGATTTAAATATCAGAAATGGTGATCCAAGCATACAAAATGCAGATGCAACTGTCAAAAATACGGATACCGCAAAACAATGTGAACTGGTAAAATTTGGATTAAATTCTAGTGATTCTTCTACAAATGAAATAAGTTATTAAGCATCAGAAACTGAGACTTGACCATGAAGACCAGGTATTCACCAACAAATACTGAGATCACTGAACGTTCATATGGTACCGTTGCCAATCTTAGATATTCTGCTTAAAAACAAAAAATCGGGTGTGAAAGATGTCGCCATCTATGTAGAATCCATATGTGTAAATATGTGTATATATATATGTGTGTGTATAGCCAAAACACAGTAGCCTACTCTTCACCAATGTTTGCCCAGATTAAGATGATTGTACCATAGAAGAATGACCATGAAAATGAAACTATGTAGCTGGCACCAACTCAGACTTGGCTTCCCGACAAATCTTTGATCTCCTGCTTGATGGTTGCCATTGCTGCCTCAAAACAACATGAAGTCGCAGTGCAGGGCCTTTCAGGCCCATCAAACGTCGACACCTACGTGTTCAGTCATGCCCATGATTTCTGGACCGGTTCAATCCCCTTGGGGTCAACTCCTCCAGTTGCACAGTGGCCAAAACCATCCGTCCTCCCCTTATTCCTGTCGGTTGATAGGAATAATTATACATACATATAATCGTGTATATATATATGTGCATATTATGTACAAAACTATACACTGTGTTTGTTATATATGCAGGTGTGTGTGTATATATATATATGTACGGTATTCATATCATATTTATTTATTTACATATATATATATATATATATTGTAAGTACGTATATATATATATATACCTGTATATATATATGTGTGTGTATGATTATGTTTGCCTATTCCAGGCGCCCATTGGAAATCAAAAAAATAAAAAATAGGAAAAAAATATGGGTGAACAAAAACCGGTGATTTTGACCTCCTATTGGTTTCCCTCTTTTTTTTGTGTAAACAGGATCGCCATCCCCTCCCAACAAACGCGCCTCGGGGGCAGCGTCCTGCAGCCTGATTCGGTGTACCACATATGGCAGTTTCCTTAAATGGCGTAACCTCAAAATGGATGGTTGATTTCATGGAAAAGCCGAAAATAAAATGGATGAGAACTGGGGGTACCCCCTATTTTAGGAAACCTCCATATAGAGAGAGAATTTTTACGGACCACACCCTAGCTCATCCCCTTACCTACAGGGGTGGGGTAGTGGCCCGCCTGTCCGCCTAGTGTTGCGCCTGGGTATTGAACCCGGGTCTGACGCATGAGGGATGAAGACCTTATCCACTAAGCCATACCGGCCCTCGGAAACCTCCATATAGTGAACTACATCAAGACATAATCTATCAAGACATTGACATCAAAACTGATTTTCAGACGTCTTTGATGATCTATATATATATAACATGTGCCAACATGTTTTTTTTTGTATCGCAGTATCCAAAGATATGAGAAAGATCAGTGAAGGAATCCCTCCGGGTTGGAATCTATACAGTTTATACATGTTTGTGCGTTTACTGATATCATCGTTGATATGTGGGTGTGACCCAAAATAGTGCAAAAACTCTTCAGATTGCCATCGAACAATAGGGAAAATTACATGGAAAACACAAAAAATACCGATAATCCCCTGGATTTAGGGGTTGTCCCCTACATATTCGCGCAAACCCATGATTTCACACGTCACTGCAGGAAAAATAAACTGCGCCTTTTGATGGCACTTTGGAGCTCAGCAAGGTCCTAGGCTCCGTGGCAAGCCACTGTTGTGGTAGTTCTGGAGCTTCATCCCTTCAAATTTTATGGTATGTTGCTAATGTTTCAACCAACCCCCATGGTAGAAGCTGAGATTCAAAGCCATCACGGACTAAGGTAAAGAATATGATGTTCTAAGACTCTAAGATGTTCCTTCGGGGGTTCAAACTGTGAGACACAATTTGGCTCTGGCTCAAGCCATTAGGGTACCTGGGTCCATGTTCTGTATTCTTTTTTGAAGGGAAACGGCTTTTGGTGTGCCCAGTTTAAACTTGCACTGACCTTCGCATTGCTCTGGAGCACCAACTCCAAGTCAGCGATGCAAGCCGAGCTGCGTCGTTGGGAGCCGGTTTTGATGCCTGGCAGCAATGAAGCAAGGACCAGCCCACACCCGAATGGAAACGAAAATGGACCGCGACCTCTTTCAGGATTCCCCCGATGATTTCTGCCTTGCTATCTGTGATGAAACGATCATGAAAAGCTTCAGCATTGCTGAAATACAGGTGGTACAAACAGTGCAGGTCAAAAATCTGTCACTGGTCATCCCAGGTAGGATGGAAAATGTTTAGCCTAGGGCAACCATCATCCAGCTTCAATGGTTTATATATGTTTACATATAATTATATTCCAACTTGTGCAGTTTATTGTTGGCTAACCCCCCCCATCTATTGTTGGATCACGCGCAAAACCATTGCTTTCCCATGGTTTCCTGCAGCGCCCGCAGCCTGCAGTTCTGTCTGGAAGCCCTTGATCTTTGTGTCCACCTGGGCTGGGAATGATGGGAATCTGAATCTCTTCCCAAGGGGAATCATGATGAATTATGATTATATCGACCTCCCAAGTCAATCCAAATCATCCAAATCATCCAAATCATCCAACTCATCCATTTCCCTCGGGTGAAAGCACGCATATTTTGCTGCACACCAGTGAAGTCCCCAGTTTGTGCCGAACTCAGCAAGCTCTGTTCCTCGTTGCTGAAAAATCACACTTTTCACGGAGTTTCCCATGGGTTTGTTCTACATGGGATGTGTCCAAAGATGGGTGTATACACCCTCAATCTATCACCATTTCATAGGGAAAGTGTGTTTCTTAACCATCAAAAAATGGGAGCGGGCACCAAGCAGGGCTGAAAACGTAAGCTCCTGCCCGCACCTGGCACCTGGCTGAATCTCTATATATCTTGAAAAAAGGTTTGCTAAAAAACTTCAGGCTTTCCATTGGCTTCTTTGGGGGTTTTCCATGTTTTGAGACAACCCCCTCGTCTTTTCCATTGAAAACCTGGGCGCGTAGCGCGAGGGGACAGCTTTCCACTTTCCCCACCTCCTCCAACTTCTCCAGGATCGCCTGCTCCGCACTCGCTTCGGCGTCAGCGTCGGGCAGGCGCAGGCGCCTCGACGGCTGAGCATGCTGAGCATCAAAGAGCTGGATTTGACCATGAAAAAATCTGGATTCTTCACATGCTGAAATGATGGTGTTTTACTATGAAGCACTATCTCAAGATGGCATTTAACCATGAAAAATCTGAGTTTAACCATCTAAAATGTGGATTTAACCATCAGAAACAGGATCTGGCAAAGAATATGAGGATGTAACCATCAAGCATGTGGGTTTAAGCCTTAAGGTGTGATTTAGCAATCAAAAATTGGGATCTCATACCTTGAAAAAGGAAGGATCTCATTTAACCATTAAAGAGTTGGATCTCACTTAATCAAATGTTGAATCTACGAATCAACAACGGGGATACGTCTCAACGGGGATACGTCTCAACAAATACTGGGGATTTTCTCAGGGGGTTTTGGTCATCCCATTTTAGGGTATCAGGGCGGCCGGCAAAAGTTATCAGCTATGAAGGAAGTCTTACTGCACTCACATATGTGCATTATATATATATATACATATATATATATATTCTACATACACACGTATTTATATATATACTGATATGCACATAGATAATCATAGATATACGATATATGCATATGTGGCAATGAAGATCAACCCACTAACCTACACTTCTTTACCCGGGGATACACCATCGACTCAGACTTGGCTGCCCGGCAAATCCTTGAGTTCCTGCTTGATGGGCGCCATGGCTGCCTCAAGAGACACCCATGTGAACCAGTGATATGTACCCCCCCATTGGGTTGCATCCCGTGGATGTTTTTCAGGTGGTTTCATCAAGTACAAGTAGGGGCTTGCTATGAGTGAAGACAAATCAAAAACGGAGAAAAAAAAAATCTGAGCACAGGGCCTAAAACTAAGCAGGATTTTTAGATTCATGTAGGGTTTCCATCCTCTTGATCCTGAACCTAAAAGCTTCATACCGCCTTGTATTGTCTCAGCGCCTCCAAATGTTTTTCGGTTCCCTACTTGGATGCGCATCCCAAGTGGATTATAACATACCCTCTGGTAAGCTAACAGTTTGCTATTGCAAATGGCCATTTAAAATTTATAGTGGATTTACCCAGCTATAAAATGGTGGATCTTTCCATAGTTTTTTGTTAACGTTTACCAGAGGGTAAACCCACTTTAGTTCAGTTACAAAAATCTTAAGTGGAGGACATCTGGGGCGCCTCCACGGTGTTTTTGGTGGCCACAAGGCCTTCTTTCAGATCATCCAAGGTGAGATCCACCTCCGGATGATCGGCAAATCAAATATGTCTATGTATACAGCCTGTGTATATGCATAGGTATAGGTATAGGTATAATGTATGTGCATATCTATATGTATATATGAATATATATGATTCAATATTCTATATATATATATATGTAAATCACTTATGTGTATGTATACAAAAGAACATGGAGACAACAAGAAAAAATCTGGACGAAAACGGAGAAAGTCAAGGCATTTTTATGTTTTAGGCAACCACCTAATATCAAAATAGAAAATTCACAAGCAATATACACATGCATATAGAATATGGAACAGAATGATGATGATGATGATGATGATGATGACATGTCTTCGCCACCTTCTCGGAGAGCTCTTGCACCTCTTCCTTCACCTGGACCATCGGAAAAAAGGTGACAGTCCACGCTGTCTTTTAGAGGGAATTCATGATGATCATGACCATAATGACGATCATGACAATCACCACAGGCATAGTCATCCCCAACCATCCTCGACCCATCATTGTCATGTCTTTTCGTTGGGACCCCCAAAACATAAGACTTGGGCATAGATCTCAGGTGTTTGCATCGTGCATCAGGACTTTGGTGTCTTGACAGACGAGATATCTAGAGAAGCATTTACATGTGTACAGCCTGTCGTGTCAACACTGGAAGTTCTAACAACTCAAACGTGGTTTGCTTCTCAAATGCCATGCCAAAGTAAAACTGGAAACTGCACACATGCTCTTTCTGGAGCTGCAAATTCAGGATGAAATCCCTTCGCTTAAAAGATAAAGATGCCAAAGACCAATCCAAACAACCTCCCCAGTCAAAACCTTTGCACAGCTTGGATAGCCTGGGATAAACCCGAGCATTTGCTGCTTGGTATACTTATCACAGGGAGGTAAAAATTGCTAAAAATGGCAGAATTGATTGAAACCACCAACCAAATCAAACAATTTGTATTAATTCGTTTGTACTTTTGGTTCATGTCCAAACGGCCTCCTTCATTTCCTCAGCCATCTTTGAGGTCAGGGTTTGGACCTCGGACGTCTCATCCTTGGCAGAGGGCACCAGCGAATTCACTGTCCTGAAAATCGAGTCCATGGAGTCTATGGATCCTGAGTTCATCAAAATATTGCCAACCAATTTCTGGTGATTCTATTATATTCTATTGCCATGTTTGAGAGCTTCAAAAATATGGATATATGGGATATGATGATATTCATATATCATAAACTATAATAATATGATATTTTCCAACCATTTCCAACCCATATCATCAGATTCGTCCTACGTGATCTGCCTCTCCCAGGCTTGCAGCGAAGTAGCGATTCCTGGACCTTTGTCGAACTTGTCGGCGAATTCCTGGAACGAAAAACCCAGCAGAGGTCAAAAAAACGCCTCTTACCACGGTGCAGTGTTTTCATAATATACAACATAATATTTATATATATATATTGTTGCAAGCAAAAAGTATGGCGGGAAAAAAAAGGTAAAGTGTACCACACCCATGTGTGTCCGAAATGCCGTCCTACTAAGTCAAAGACATCCAAAAAAACTTTGCGGCGCAAAAAGTTTGATTTTATCGATCTTTTCATGTACAAAGAAAAACGTTCTGACTCATCCTCTAACCGACTCTAACCAAAAATCATCTACTGTGGTTTGCGTTCCAAACACACGCGATTCGCACACTCGTTAGTGCCGTTAGTGGTTTTGCTCATCCGAATACGGAAAAGCGACAGCAAGGGGTTCCCCACCAAGCGCAAGGCATCGATATCCGCGAAGGAAGCGGCAGGTGCCTGATAAATTGGTTGGTTGATGAGGATTTCCATTGATGGATTATGATCCTCAATCTACAGTATAGGCAGTATAGGTCTGACCTGGGTATACCTAACCCCTTAAAAAATCATCAACCAATTAGGGCTTTGAACACCAGTGAGATAAACCCCCCTTGTGGCCATCATTTCTGAATTATTGGGTTCACCACATCCACATGAATTTCGAAGTGTGATAATTGCACCTTTCCATTGTTCACTTATATAATTTCTACAAGGAAGCCATGGTTTCTACCCCTACCCAAAAAAAAACACATGGATCTATGGCACCCCAAAAAAAGAATAGAAAAGGAATTTGAAAAGGATATAAACATGTCATAATATCTCGCTACTAAAGTTCATTGTACTTTTCTGCATCTTTTGGGCGGTTGGCACCGCACCTCCTGCATGGTGGACAAGATCTGTTCGAAGCTTCCGAGGCGGGCTGCAAAGTCATTCAACCTGGGTTCTCATGGGGCCCGGATCAGCCGTGTTTTTTGGAGCAGCCCATGGGGGATCCCCAGTCGTCACCATTCGTTTCAGTACTTGGTCATCAGTTAGTAAGTGGGTTCGTAAGAGAGGGGGGACCACCAAGCAACCAGCTTGGGGTCTAGGGCAAGTTTATATCAATCCCCCCAAACAAAATCTAATACCCTGTCAAAAAATCATGTTTTAGTAGTGACCCGTTATTTGGGGAACTGAGAATTGGGTTATGTGGAAAATCAGAAAAACACCATATTTTTCACCCTAGAAACGGGATGATAATGCCCAATGACGGTCATCTTTTAACCAGGGGGGTTTTCAACCACCAACCAGAAGCGACCAATGCTATGACCATAGTTGGAAGCGACCAATGATTCTGATGGTAAATCAGAACAAAAGTCAGCAAGAATGGTGTTTTACCAAGACCCAACTTGGTACTACTGGTATTTGGAAATTATGGTGAGTTATAACGACGTCACCACAACGTCACTAGAAAGATTAATATAAGGGTAAATATCCTAAAATTGCTTTGTTTTCGCTTTAAATATATTTTGAACCACCAACTATCAATCAGTACTTAGATTTTACCATACGCCCCCTGGAGAAAAACATCATTTCTGAGTTCCCTTGCTGCGTCTGCGCACCCTGCCCTTCAGCCTGGGGCCCAGATTTCTGGGGATTAGGGGTGAAAACCAACAAGTGGAAAACCATTGAAAACCAAGTTGGTAAAGATCGATAAAGCTGGTAAAGATTGGAAATTTGCAAAGGTGAGCCACTTTTGCCAATCTGAATGGTACTGGGAGTGTTTACCATCAAGAATTGGGTTTCGATATGTTTCGATCATACAATGAAAATTCAACCAACAAAAAGTGGAATTCAACCAGCAAGAAAAACCACTTGGCTCAAGGCCCGTGGACCTACAAAGTACAAGTTTGATCAAATTTTGCCTTTTTGGTTTTGAACCCTCCCAAAATGGGCTTCGATCACATTCAGCCATGCACATTTTGAGAAACATGGGCACTCCTCCAATCGTGGCTGTCTTTGGGATGGGTCAATACACATGGCTTCGCTGCAGGGATGAACATAATACCAACGGACGAAGTTTTGGTGTGAAAACCGGGATAGAAAAATAAGGCTTTGACCCGTAGCAAATTTTGTGAAACTATCAAACAATGACACATCATATGCGCATGATGTGATCGCCTTCATATTACCGTCACCTCCCAGAGCAATGAACACAGGAAGGCGTCAACCCCGAATGAACCCCAGTGATCACCCAGGAAAGCCCAATCAACCAGGGTAGATCTTGATCCAGGGTTGACCCCCCAGCTTCGAGCAGCCTTCGCCAGAGCCAACTTGGTGCGAACTTCCTGAACACCAGCGAGCAAATGCGCAAAAAATATGGACATGTGTACTCAAAGTACCATAAAGTATCTATGGATATCTATGGTACTTCCATGGTATGTCCCTAACCCGGATGTTCACTGCAGGAATGGCCAAAAAGTGACTTCATTTTTAAAAAACGGACGGTGGCATCCAAAAACTCAAGTCGCCGCACAATGACTGTCCCTCACTATCCGCCGGTCGTGGCCTCCTGTAAGGATTTCAGCTTTCCATCGTTGGCATCCAAACGCAATTGCAAGTCACCCAGCCTTGGCCCCACGGCTCCACCCAATGATACCCTGGTGATACCCTGGTGCTTTTTTGCTGCGGCTCAGGTCACCACTCGCGGCCCACGGTTTCAGCATGTGCCGAGGCCGCCTGGTTGAGGATGGGCCAAGGTGTCAAAAACTTGTAAGCCTCAAAATGGGCCAAGAAAAACATCACCGTCATTGGCCAATTGGTTCATTTTTGGCCAATGGATTTCCAATCTTTCGAGGACATGGATGGTATCGAAGCAATTTTTGAAACAACTCCACGTTCTTTCAGAGGGCTCTGCCAAACACTTGGAAGAACTGGATGATTTGTAGGTGTTTCATGGTGTTTCCTTGAAATCATCGAATCTCTAGTTCTTTGGTGCATAAATTGACCGGGATCTTTGGGACTGGCCATGATGGCAAAGTCGAGCAAACGACCCTCGCCATCCGGCCTTCATTGGTGCTTCTCCACCGAAACTCACCTCAGAAAAAAAATGCCCAAGGAATGGATATCTGGATATATCTGGCGTTTTGCCCCACAAATCATCACTCCAAAAAAATGGGGCAGTTGCAGCAGTTCCAGTGCCATCTTACTTCGTAAGATTTAGTCAATTCTGTCAGTTCCAGTTTTTTAAAAGTGGAAAGTTCAAAGCGTTTCGGGAGGAAACCATCTTTCTGCTTGGTATTCCAAGCGACCTTTAAAAGACTGGGCCAAAGTCATCAAATCTGCCAAACTCAGTTGATCCTTTTCCGAGGCCACAAGCCATCGACCCATAGCCTCTGGTAATGACTAACAGTTTGCGAACTTGAACATGGCCATTGAAATAGTGGATTTTCCCAGCTATAACATGGTGGATCTTTCCATAGTTATGTTAGTTTACCAGAGGATAGATTTCACCTCATTCACCAAAAAAAATGATGACCAAAACAAAGCGGGACCCAACCTCCGAGAGGGGTCCAGGAGGGCTGCCCATTCCATGCACCTCTTGGCCTGGCAGATGGGAAAAACTCGATCGTCAGGTACAACAGTGGGACTTCCCGATTTTGTATCCCCGTAAAGAAGCCCCAGTGTCCGTTATGTCTGTTCAATATCACTCAATATCCACTTAGAATTCCTTAAGAACCCCTGCTTTAGTACTAGTTGTTCATTTTGGGGTCGGAAAAAGGGAAAACCAAAAGTGGGCTGACCACCCTGCAACAGTGCTGCCTGGCCTCAAAATCATCAATGTATCCAAATTTGGCGTGATTATATATTGTGACTTACCCTCTGGTAAGCTAACATAACTATGGAAAATCCTCATTTTATAGCTGGGAAAATCCACTATGAATGGCTATTTTCAATAGCAAACTGTTAAATTACCAGAGGGTATATCCCATTAATTTCCCATTGAATCACTATAAAATCCCATTTAAAAAAAAAAAAACGTTTCTCAAAAATGCCATGAATGCTATGGTATCCCGTTTCCATGCCGCCCGCCTGCGCTAAGGCTCCAGCGCCGTTCCAAGTCGCCCACGCGGTCCGTGAGGTCGTCCACAATCTTGGTCCAATCGCATGGAGAAGAACAACTCTGATTTATTGGACCAAGAAATGATCAATGAACATACCCTCTGGTAATTTAACAGTTTGCTATTGAAAATGGCCATTGATAGTGGATTTTCCCATTAAAAATGGTGATTTTCCATAGTTATCCTCTGGTAATTTAACAGTTTGCTATTGAAAATGGTCATGTTTAATGGAAAAACTCACTATTTCTATGGCCATGTTCAATAGCAACCTGTTAAATTACCAGAGGGTATTGTTGGCAATACCATGACTTTTTGGGGGGACCGTTCACTTGGCAATTTTTATTGTTTTTTGAAGATACCCAAAAGCAGAAAGTTTTTTTGCCCCCTGGGTGTGGTTTCAATGGATAAACACCCCTGATCTGGAAACCGCTGGTAGTTGTGGATGTTTCATCCCGAATACATCGAAGCACACATAAATGGTTCTTTCTCAAAGTGGAAGATCCCCTTGAATCGATTGAATCATGGTTATTCCTTGAAACCAATGGATGGTTTTTTTTTCAATACTGGAACCCATGGGATTTTACCATTTCAAGGCTTTCCCATGGGGAACAATGAAAATCCTGAGGCCCCAGAAAATCGAACATGAATCCCCATAGTCCCATAGTGATGGATTGATCATTGGGAAATATTTGAAATATATCATCAAAATCACCAAATCAGATCAATCAGATCAAATCAGCAAATCTAAGATTACACCTGTACTAGTCATACCAGCAGCGATGCCAAACGCTTTTTGTCAGCTGCAAATGCCATACCGGGTATCTTTTTCAGGCTCCTTTATTATGGTAAGCCCTCATTATTCAATAGATCTAATACTAAAGATCAACAACCCCCCAAAGCCTCCAGGTGGGCCGCGATCGCTTCGAGTTTCTCCTGGCGAACGGGACACGTGTGGGGGTGGGGTGCTGGACCAATGCGGGTGTTGTGAAAAGAACCATCCGATGGATACGGAAATCCATCAGGACCATCAAAAAACTGCAAGTAGCATGGGAACAGATGAGATGTTTGAAACAAGGAACCGGTCATATTCTGGGAAGTGATGCGACTTACCAACATGGGAACCCAACTAACAATTTTCCGGGTTCTTAGATTCTCAGAAGCCCTAAATATAACATGTGTTTGACCCTTCAACATGACGGAGTCTTTTCAAGGATCATGGAGGAGCACTGTTTCAGTTGTTTTTCAAAGACAAAAATCTGGCACTTCTGCTCATCCAGCAGTGTTGGCTGTGCAAATCATTGTTGTTTAATCCCTATAACCGAAATATACAGAATATATGTGTATGTGTATGTGTATATATATATATACTTAATACATCTTAATACAGTATACAGTCTATCCATATTACATGCATGTGCATATGGACATATATATAATGTATATATATATACATATATACATACACATATACAATATGTATAATATATATATACACATATACAATATGTATAATATATATATTATATAATGATATACTGATCTACAATAGAAAATCCGCGTCCCACCCAATGTGACCTGCAATGCGCTGGGTTGAGGCGCTCCCTGGGCCATCTTCGTCGGATTTCAGGGTTAAATCAGCAGTGTCAGATAGCTTCAGCAGGTTCTATGCTATATATATATATATCATATAATATAATATATATATAATGAAATATTTAATATAATATGTTGGTTCATGATATGTTTCTGATAATAAGTTCTACAATGATATAACCAACATATTATATTATTATATGTTGTGTTTCCATGATATCCCAACAATACAAAACCAGATATGATTTGATTATAGCCAACAATATGTAATGAAATGTGAAGTTTGAATAAGTTTGATATATGCAATTATGAGATATCACGGGATTTCTTGGTATTTACCCAGTACATCCCCATTGCACTCCCGCATTATATACCCACTACATCCCCATGATGTCCCCACAAAATGGCTACCGTCGGCTACCCGCAAGCATCGCCGCAAGCGCCTCACTGGGCAAAGGTGTCGACAGTGTCATGCGCGGTGCCTGACAAGCCGTAATCCCATGGGTCTTCATGAGGGGATGGTGGGGATACACGGGAATTAATGATGGCAGTTAATTGGGGATATGTTTGGGCATATATATATATACGTATATATATATATATATATTGGGGATATGTTTGCAGAATGCATGCATTGGAATGTTCAGCAACAAGCATCTGGTTGGAGGTAACTGCACCCTCTGGACGAGTCCTTTTTAGCCAAAAATTTTGATCAAAGCCTCCTTGAAGGGAAGCATTCCGTACCAACCCGGGCAATCTTCAGTCGTTTCAACCTCCTCTTGTGTGCCGGCCAGAAAAAGGATATAAATACCTTGCACTGCCTTGCACCAATCTTCGAAGCTTCTACTTCCGTGAACACTCATGTTAAACGCAAGAACCGAAGACTCACCCAGGCCCCCTTTGAAGCAACACTCTGTCCGTTGAGATGCTGTGTCTGTGTAGAAAGCCGAAGTTCCGGACGAGAAGCAGCAACATGGGAAAACCCATAATGTCATTGTTGGTCTTCAATTTGCAACAGTTGCTTTCAAACACTCAAGGTGTAATCTTTTGTATATACCAGGAATCAACCCCGCCCTTTCAACATTTGGTGCGGGTGAGAGGAAATCGCAACAAGTGCCGAGTTAATGATGCTAAGAAACCATAAGAAACCTTCGTGGGTGACTCAAGAGGGGGGTTGGACATAAACCCTCCTGATTCCACCTTCCAACATGAACACCACAATCCAAGCCTCCGTCAAGGATGACGGTTCATTTTCCCTGACAAAATCGAGGTTGCCTTCCACCTGTGCTGGTGGCCACAGGGAACAGCAGGGAAGCACTGGATTTTGATGGACTTTCTTCGGCTCAGTAGAATGCTTTGAAACCAAAGATGTGGAAAAATTGAGAAAATGAAAAAATATTGTAGTTTATGATGGTTGGTCAATGGATATTCTCATTATGGGGATAATCCTGAATATATTGGGTAGTACCGGGTAGCAGAACCTCCTTTGGTCATCAACCAAGATGGACACCGCAAAAAATGAACCACCCCCAGTGGAGAATGTTCCGTCTTGCCAGGGAGTTTGCTGCCATCAATGCGTTTATCAGTGGTCAGTCCGGCCTCAAAGACGATAAATCATACGGGCATAAGATTAATGGGAATTTCAGGATCCCAAAATGGAGGTACTGTACCATATAAGGCCATATTTTGGGGGAATATTCCCTTCCATAAGCCTTACATAGGCCTTATATATGGTAGGTACCTCCAATTTAGGTTCCTGAAATGACCATTGATCTTGCAAGATAAGCATGGTCAATCATGGTACCGAAAAATATATCATGGCTAAGATAACCATCCGTTGATCATGGTCAATCATGATGGTCTATCATAAATCATGGTCATGGGTCATTAAATGTCTCTATTGAACATCACCCAACCATTAGGTATATGGTCTATAATGGCTATTATAAGGTGATGTCCAATATACCCAAAATGGGACAGGCAAACCAACCCCTGATGGTACCCAAAAAAGGATAGCTAGACTAGATATGAGACTCGGCCCAGCAAACCCAGCAAAACCAGCATCCAACTGCTTCACGACTGGATTTACAGAAAAACGACCTAGAAATCCAATGGACTGATTCAGGGTGTTGAACAGAAAACCCATCAGGTTTTCTTCCTCCAAAGAAAAATGGTCTCCGGTTTCAATTTTCTCTTAAACCAACTCTGTAAGAAAGATATTCAAATATTATATATTATAATATATATATATATACAAAAATCCCCTGATATCCACTTAAAATCCAATGAAATTCACCAAAACTCCACAGTAAATCCCAGAAAATGCCCTTTTTTCGTCGAAAAATCGGACATGAAATCCCCGCCGCCTCGAGAAGTCGCGCCGCAAGATCCGCCACTTGGGACGACAGTGCCCCTACCTTGGCCTCCACCTGACCAGGATGACTATATAGCTGTGGGTCAAAATGGAAGACCTAGGGGACCACAGATGTTAGTCTAGTTTAGTATTCACCATCCAATTATTGGGGTACCTAATTTTGACCCATACCCATATGATTACAAGGTATACCAACAATTGGATATACGAAGGTATATTTTTTTAATAATTGACTAACGATTGCTATAATTGGATGGGGGTTTCCTACAATGGGGGTACCCCAAAATGGATGGTTTACAAAGGGAAATCTGATCAAAATGAATGATTTGGGGTACCCCCAATTTAGGAAACCCCCATATGTAATTGGTAATTATATGATCTAATAATGACAATTATTATTACCAATCATGATCTGGGGTTATATGATTGGTAATGATAATGATGATCTATAGATCTATTATAATAATATGGTTTAGTAATGATCTATGGATCATATGGATCTATCATAATAATGATGATAATAACAATAAAATATTGTAGTAATGATCTATAGATCTACAATATATAATACTATACTAATGGTCATAGCTTATTGGTTGTGATAATGTTCAATATATATATATATTATTAATGAAGAATCGTATTTAATCTATGATTACCTATATATATACATATTACCAGGTATAGATACTATACACTATCAATGAGCAATCATATAGTATAGATCATCCATTATATGTATAACAATTCTGATGATCTATACAGTAATCACAGATTTTAACAATCATGTATAGCTTTATCATACGCATCATTATGATAATGACTTGGACCATATGACTATGTGATTATCATTCTGACAATATATATATGAAAATACCAATCATGGATAATCAAAAGGTGTGCACAATGATAAGAACCTATATATATAACAATAACAAAACATTAAAATAACACGTAATAATCCCAACGGGCTGTTCCAATGTTCCAGGATTCTGGTGCCTTGCCATGCTATGACTGCTTTGAATTCTCATTATCTGGGGTCTCAAAATGCTGGACCCCCAATATGTCCATGACGAAGCTGGTGAGTTTTTCGTCAAACATCACCCAACCAGTGGAATCAGCTCCAACAGCGGGTGAAACGTGATGTTCAAACTCTTTTTCTTTTAAAGAACCATTTCTGTCATGTTTTAATGATCATCCCCCGACGACCATGGATGTGCCCACACCGGGCAAGGCCTCGCTAGTCACGCGCAAGGATGCAGCATCCTCATTCTGCTTGCGCTCAATGAGACCGTGGATCTGCTTCACCTGAATCGAAGGCATTCCGGGCGAAACCCTGATTCAATGTTCCCACCAATTCTGGGATAAGCACATGCAAAAGATTACATATATATATATATATATATGTGTGTATATGAGTGTATGAATGTATGAATGTATGAATGAATGTATGTATGTATGTATGCATGCATGGACGTATGTATGTATGTATGTATGTATGTATGTATGTATGTATGTATGTATGTATGTAATGTATGTAATGTATGTAATGTATGTAATGTATGTAATGTATGTAATGTATGTAATGTATGTAATGTA
>Ga0126342_10005104_pt1 | contig 22754 bp, 22 predicted proteins | sample Cyp1metagenome_FD_92528 | JGI IMG/M metagenome (GOLD analysis project Ga0126342, IMG submission 92528) | Coral microbial communities from Lord Howe Island, Old Settlement Bay, Australia - Cyphastrea 1 metagenome | ecosystem: Host-associated > Invertebrates > Cnidaria > Coral ...
AAGCACCTTTCGGTCCATCAGTGGCTTCGCTCTGCCATCCCTGATTCACAACAGCCAATCTCTCCTATAGGTTTCCTATTTTTGAAACTTCCGCCACCGCCTTGTGCGGTACTACTGGTATATATATATATATATGCATGTATGTATACGTAAACCACTATCGGAGGAAGTTTAGAAGTCAAACTTCCGACAATATGGACAAATGGAAAAGCAGAGGTGGGAAGAGTCAGAGAGGAGAAGAGCCGAAGAGAGAAGATCAAAGAAGAGTAATAGTGAGAAGAAAACTGACGGGTTGAGCATTTTTGGACGTTCAGATGTGATTTTGCGTGGCAGGTGCAAGGGATTCTACACCCTGCCAAAAGCGAGCAAAACATGAAGGTTTGGTAGCAGTTCCAAAAACGATGGCAGGCTTGGGACATTTGCAGAGGATCTGCAAAGATGCATTTCGCGTGGCAGGCGCAGTGCAAGAGACATGTTCGTCAGAGATGTTAGGAGGTCAGGACGCTGATTTCCTGAGAGGAGTCTCATTTTGGAGCATCAGATCCGTAGGTTTACTAAGATGATTTTGCGTGACAAGTGCAGCACTTCGTATGGCTTGGCATTAATTTTTCGTGGCAGGCGCAGTGCTTTAGACAGGTGGAGTGGAAAAATCGCGAAACGCACTGGTACGAGGCCGTCAGCTCTGCACTCAACTTTCCATTTTTGAAGGAAGTCTCGCAGAATTGCTTCGTTTTTGATGTTGCCAACCCCAAAAAAATGAGGAAGTCTCGCAGAATTGTCTCGTTATGTTTCGTTTTTGACGTTGTCAAGCTCAAAAATTGAGGAAGTCTCGCAGACTTGCTGCGTTTTTGATGTTGCCAAGCTCAAAAAATGAGGAAGTCTCGCAGAATAGCTTCGTTTCCAACTACAACTACAACTACCACTACACTACAACTACAATTACAACTACAACTGCATTACACTACACTATGCTAATTACAGTACGCTACGTTACAGCTACAACTACAACGACAACGACAACTGCAACTAGTACAGCAACAACAAAAACAACAACAACAACAACTACTACTACTACTACTACTACAACGACAACAACAACAAACAACAAGTACTACGACGACAACGACGACGACGACGACGACTACTACACTACAACTACCACTACATTACACAACACTACACTACAATAATTACACTACACTACGCTACACTACAACTACAACTACACGACACTACACTACACTATACTACACTAGAGTACACAACACGACAGTAGACTACACTACTTTACAACTACAACTACAACGGCACTACACCACAGTACATCCAGCAGTTGTGGGTGAGGTGACCACTGCAACCATTGCAACCACTCCAAAAAACACAACTCCAACCACCTTCCGGTCCATCCGTGGATTCGCTCTGCCATCCGTGATTCACAACAACCAACCTCTCCTATAGGTTTCCTATTTTTGAAACTTCCGCCACCGCCTTGTGCGGTACTACTGGTCGTATATATATATATATATGTAACTGATTATATGTGTGTGCAGATGAAAGTCCAATTTCCTGGAAAGCAGCCATCTTTGTAACATTTTGTAACCATCAAATCAAGGATTTCCCCTTGACATAAGGCATCCCCTCTCCCTGGCGTGCCTTAGGCTTTGGCTAAAAAGATGCCCACAGTGATGCAGTGAAAGAGGGCAATGACCAGGTCTCAGTGTTTTTTTCCGCCCGCGCGGCAAAAACATAAGGTAACTTTACCACCAAAAATGGTTCAGAAAATGGGACGATGATTGGGGTAATCATGAGTCATTGGTAGTATAGATGATGATGATGATGATGATGATGATGATGATGATGACGATGACGATGATGACGATGACGATGACGATGACGATGACGATGATGATGATGATGATGATGACGATGATGATGACGATGACGATGACGATGCAATGACGATGATGATGATGATGATGATGATGATGATGATGACGATGACGATGAGGATGATGATGACGATGATGATGATGATGATGATGATGATGATGATGACGATGACGATGAGGATGATGATGATGATGATGATGATGACGATGACGATGACGATGACGGTGACGATGACGATGACGATGAGGATGATGATGATGATGATGATGATGACGATGACGATGACGATGACGATGACGGGTCTGAAAATAAGGTAAAATTATCACCAAATGATACCAAATGGCTGCTTGATGCTATTGGTATCTATTTGTTGTTGAGAAATTCACTTTTTTGTCCTCTGGATTTGGGGGGTATACACCCTATTTTGGGATGATTTGGGTGTTGGTCAAGGCTGGGTGCTACTGAAACTGCGAGGTTTGGTGCTCAAAAGGAACAAAGTGTGACCACACAGTTGAGTGGCTCACCGGGTCTCAAGAGTGCTTTTGAGGGTCTCAAATGTTCATTCATATCCAACTTGAATAACCACTTGGGATGTGCGATGTAGAAGACCTGCCGACATATGTGTCATGGAAATTGCAACCAAACAGGAAACGCCCAATGAGGAAACTCTTGGTGACCGTGGCTATTGATTAGTTGCCATTCGAGTGTGGGATGTGCAAAAACATGCAAAAACCATCTTTTCATGATTTGGACTCGTGCTTTGGATTCGCGAAGGCAATCCCTTGCCAATAGTTTCCTTCCCAACAAGCCCCTGAAAATGCAACCCATGAGCCAAGTGTTCATCACAATGACATGTCATGATCTTTCCGGCACCCAAATTGGCAGCCAAGGCTCTAGCTAGGACGGCTGGATTCCCCGGCATCCCAGGAGGCACCCCACCCGTAGTGGTCGCAGGGGTCAAAAACTTGTAGACGATTTGCACCAGAAACAGAGCTGTTGACATCCACCTAGCACCATCACCTTGGTGTGTCCGTCAGCTACGCATTCATTCTTGGTTCGAGATGTGCAATATGTCGATTTTCTATATTATATATATATATATATGCATACATACCATAGAATGTGCTAAAAACAATGATAAACCACACCCAATGGACGTTTGTTAGTGGGTATACCCCTATTTAAAATGATGTAAAAATAAGCTTTAGGTCAAAGGGATGGTTTATGGCATTGGGTTTACATGGGTTTTCCCCTTCAATGTGTTCGCGCTCTCAACCCCACACCCAAAATGTAGATCGTTAGTTTCAATATCCCTCCGTTCATTTTAGGTATTCACATGTAGTCTCCGAATTTCACAAGGATTTACAATAGGATATATAGGATTGTCCCAAACATTGGTCCAGATCCAACTGGGAAGGCCTACCCTAATCATGGTTTGCCGCAAAATCACCCATGCAGTTGGGTTTGTAAACCATGGATTTTCCCATCTATAAACCACCCAATAGAGGTGTAGGGTTTACCACGACCTCCATGGTGAGCTGGTGGCTCACAAGGTCGAAATCACCTTGGAGATGCCCAGTTCGGGGATTTCCAAGGCACGGGTTTCATCAATGAAAATGCTGGGAAGGAGCGCCAAGGACATCACCAGGATTGACCTCAGCTGAAAAAAAAATCTGGACACTGGGGAATATGAAATGTACAGGTCCAGGTAATCCAAACTGGAAATTGATAACCAACATTGACAGATACGATTTTTTTCGACATGACAATACATTCTTTCATGTCTATTCATGTCTCATATAAATATATATATGTCTAATAAATAATATAGCATGTGAGGTTTCATGGTTTTGTTGTTCACGCCCGCGTTCCGAAAGGTAGAAGCGGCTGCGGCAAAAGCCATAAGCCGCATGAAACAAATAGGGATGTCTCCGCCGAGTAAGCTTTGGTAATCAAACAAGGCCAGGGAAGATATGGGAAGATCATAATGGATGATTTCAATGAAAACAAAACCAACCGCAAATAACTACATACACAATAAAATTACTGAAAAGAAGAAGAATAAAGGAGGCAATGGGTCACCATACTGCAGTCCCCAATCTCGATAGTCCCAATATTCGCTCTGTATGGCACTGTGCTTTTTGATAGCTCCACATGTTTGCCATAATTCAGCACCCAAGCCACGTGTACATTGCCTTCAGGATCCCTCTGGCCGGTGTTTCCGCTCCATAGACCACTTTCATGCCCTTGCCATCAGAGTAGAGACCATAACAAACTGGCACCTGCGGCGCCCCCTACAGTGCCCCTCGGCCATCCTTGGCCATTCTTCCCAAAAGAAAGGGGTGGCGTAGTGACGGTTATGATGGGTTCCAAAGGCATATGGCCCCATTAAATGGCCGGATATCTGCGAGACCCAACGTCAGCCAACGCTGCCAGCCCGGGGAGGGTTCCATCCTGTCAACAAGACTGGAGTACACACCAATTGGGGGGTATGTTTTTGGTTCCTCCCTCCAAAAGGGAGTAAAATCATGGCCATGCTGATATTGCCACCGCATGCCGTGCAACAATAGAGCCATGTCAGGATCTCACTTCCGCTTCATGCCCCAATGGCATCCGCAACTGTAGATGTAAAATCCATGAAAAATCCAAGTTCTTTTGAAGTAGTTTCCTACTTTTTTGTTGGTACAAGGCTGGTCTAATGCTTTCCGACTCCCTCGATCTACATATAATATACATGTACTACATCATATATTGTAATTTTGTAGATTGTAGATGTTTATAGTCATAGTCATAAAATCGATGAGTTCCAACCGAACTAAACCATCAAATTCATTTGGTCCTACTGCAAGGATGCCTCCTGGACCCGCCGTCCGCCCAAGTTGCACCAAGACCAAAACGTTGATGGCCAGGGAAATGGTCATAAAAACAGGTGCCAACATGGTATCGGGTCACCTCAGCAGTGGAATGCGTTGATCATGTGGGTCTCAAAATGTTCCACAAAGGATATAACAAGGTCGAAACCCCCATCCCACACACACACGCACACAGATATATATATATATACACACACATCCGACATATGTCCGTCATATATATTTAATAAAATTTCTATTGCCTTCTCCAAGAGTTCAGCCCCTCAACATGCAAAGTCTCCAAGGACGATCAGCTGCCCATGAAGCCAAAGTGCTGGAAGCCGCTGGAGTTAACGTCACAGGTATCCACGCGCACCCCGGGAGTGAGCCAAAACCAAGCTACGGGTTGCAAGCTGGCGCGATTCCAGTAAGTGAAGCCTTGACAAAGTGAACAATAATCCCCTCAGAAACCATGGTTTAGTAGGGGATGAAACCACATTAGGGACATATAGGGACCATACAATGGGGGTGCTTAAGTAATATCAGCTGGGATTAGGAAAAAAACATATAAAATCACATAAATCACTGGTCATGATGAAGAAAACGGTGAATCCAAATCAAGTCATCCTTGTATTTAGATCTATTTAGCAAAATGGCTTCACATCATACTCCAGCTACAGGCATTCTCCAAGTCTCTGGGATCTCCAGGTCCTTCTGGTTTCCTGGGTGCCGGCGCGATGTCCTGGAGATCAGGCGCTACCCAGCCAGCCTAAAAACATGAGTGAGATGGTAGTGAAATGTAGTGAAGCTTGGAGGGCCAAGCAAAAGTGACAAGTTTGATTTCTGATGATTTCTTCATTACCCGAACATGATTTCAGACTGCTCAAACTGCCTGTTGCACTGTTGCATTTTGCATCATTTTTCGTCCTCGTTCGCCCAGCGGCCCCACCATTTCCGCCAAGCCAGCAGCCCAGAGTAGCAGGTTTCGGACATTGCGGTAGGAGGCTCCAACACGTAAATTACCTGTTTCATCTTGCTGCTGTCTAAATTTCTTTCTGGCATCATAGCATTTGCATGGCGTGCTGGTTTTCAAGTTGGGGGGCGAAAACCTGTGGGCGGATACAGATGATACCGTGAATCATGGTGACCAGCACATTGCCTTCAGCATCCTTGAAATCTTGAACATACTTTGCCAACAAAAGGCAAATACAATCAAAACGCTGCTTGTAGCAGGGAAACTGGGCAAACTTCCCCCACCTATTTGAGGATCAATCTGGCACCTGGCAGCTTCCATGATTTCAATGTGCACTCAGGGCATCCATGATCGCAGCCAAAAAGCTTGGGTGGAATGCATTGTTTCAAACATGGGAGTACAGCAGAATGGGATGAACATGGGATGAACCACTTGACCCTGGCACGAGATTTTCTCGTATTTCTGGTGTTAAATCATGCCAAGTTTCCTAAAGTTGAGAAAAAATTGGGGCCACTTCCACCGTGCTCATTATCTTTCTGCCATGGCCGGGCACCAGGTTGCCTCCTTAAGTCGCATTCTGAGCTTACCACGGGGAACCAGTCTTGAAGGTGAAAATCTCACCTCAGTGATGGATCCTGGACTCGCCCAAACCATACCCCATGGCATCCCATGTCCATTCACATCATGGAAACCCATGTGCATTATTAAATCAAAGGAAAAAATCAATAAGGTGACTCAAGGCCTGAAACTCTTCTCAAATCCATGTATTCCTATCTCTTCCCCATGTAGATTTAAGGTGCGAATCTAAGCCACAATAAAAAACTGTCCCTTCAAAAGGGATCTTCACAGTGACCCTTGGCACCAGTCCCAGCCCTAGGCCACTGGGCGTGTTTGTTCCTTTTCTTTCATCCATCCAGTCCAGCGAGCTGGATATCGCTCCTGGAAGCACTGTGATCCAACCGCTATTGGTGTACTGCATAATGGCGCTGGGCGATATTCTAGAAGCAACCGCTCCTAAGATTGTTAATTATGGTAATTATCTATCCATCCATCGATCTATCTATTCTATCTGTTGCTGACCTTTCACCACTCTCATTCCTGCTATTTCTCATGCCATGAACCACACAGTGGGGGTCCTTCAGCTATTCTCCTGTCACCCTCAGTAAGGGTGGAAATGTCCCATTTGCACGGATACCTGGATACCCCGAAATGGCATCAAATTGTGAGAAAGCTCATCATCTAAAGATGAACCATCCGCTCTTGGGGCACCCTAATTTATTCTAGCTCAAGACATGGATTTTTGGGTGTGGCTCCCCTCAACTTGGATGCTTAGAACATCTTAGAACGAAACAAAATCTGCAGTCCGATAGGTCTTACGTTTTAACCCATCTCAATTTGAAACGGCATGTTTTGTTGGTGATGTAATACCCCATAAGACTTCATAAGAGCCCCATTTGTCATCATAGCCCCGTTTATTGGTGATAAAATTCATCTCTCCAATATTACATCCGTAAATCATCAATCATACCACCATTATCTTTTTGACATATATCACATTACGTCACCATAATTGTTGATTAATCCGATCCCCCAAAAAATCAAACACCCCCATTCTATGGTGTCAAATATGTGTAAATTCTCTATTAAACCATAGTTTCTCGGGGGTCTTTCATATTAGGCAGATACTGTGGATGGAAGAAATCCTGCACCACCTTGGATGGTTGAAACCGTTGAAACCCGATAAATAATGGGATAAACATGGATAAACCATCAATGGATGGTTTAAGGGAAAATTTACAGGAAAGCCCCATATTTAATGGGAAAATCTATGGTTTCCTGTAGATTTTCCCTTAAACCAATCCATTGAAACCGTAGGGATTAGATCTCCCCCTTATATTCCGATACTGGTCCCTGGCACATCCTGGCACTCCTGATCCCGCAGATTTGCGGCACGCACCGCCCAGGGCTCTATCTGCACCTCCTGCCCCAGCGAATTCGGCTGCAGCAAGTACAATAAGGATGTATATTTGTATATATTATATATATATACACATAAGTATATGATATATATATATATATAACATATATATATATATATATGTGTGTGTGTGTGTAGAGTAGCGGACAAAATCCTTTGTTATATAAATTTATTGCAGTGCACAAATTAGGGTCGTCCCCTATCGGTTGTGAGGGTTTCAATACTCCCGGCGGTATCACAAATGGGGTATCGGTATAGGATCGTCCCCTAATGGTTATAAAGGTTTTGTGCAAACTCAGAAAGGCCAAGGCGAAGCAAGACTCAATTAGTATCACAATAACTTTGTCGGTTACTCAGATATATATAGATATATTACATGGGCTGTGTGTCTGTATGTATGTCTCTATGTATTGTGTATGTCTCTATGTATGTCTCTGTGTATGTCTCTATGTATGTCTTTATGTATGTCTCTATGTATGTCTCCATGGACGTACGGATGAATGTATGGATGCTTGAGCTGTCCGTGACAGCAAGTCTGTTGATCTGCTTCAGGAATCCCAGCCCACATTTACCTTCTGGTAATTTAACAGTTTGCTATTGAAAATGGCCATAGAAATAGTGGATTTTCCCATTGAAAATGGTGATTTTCCATAGTTATGTGGCTGTTTACCAGAGGGTAACATGCCTCCCTACTGTAAAATTGTGAAATTACCCCTTGAGGCTCCCAGCGATTTCAGTGTTTCTCATCAATGGATGTCGTGGTGTGATTTGCATCACCTCGTCCCCTACCTGCGGCCAGCTAAGGGGGTTGGTTGACACATTCCTCAAGAACACTTGAGCGACACAACGAAAAAAACGATCCTTTGGTGGAATTACAGAAACCGTGTCCTTCGGGTTGGTGAATGTATGTTGATGTTGAGGATTGCGAGGGGTACATATTCATCATATCCCTGGGAAGTTCCACTCGATCAAAAGGTCCCAGCCACTTGTGGCACCTGCACCACCTGCCCTCTTCCGACATGATGCATATCTTCGTGCCCATTCCAACAGGTGACATATTGATGATATGTTAAGTCATATATCATTATTGCTATATATATATATATAGTCTAGTGTTATTGATTGTTTCAGTATTGCTACACACATATATCAATGATTGATTTAATCGATTAATTAATTAATGATTTATGATGACTGAGAATGATAGATCAAAGTCTCAGTCAAACAGGACACAGGACGCCGGTTCAATACTACGCCACTCGAACGTTTTTACCTCCTGCTAATTTCATTTCCCATCAAGGAGAGAGAGCCACTTTCCCAATGACACGGCAAAACAGGCAGAGCCGTGCAGGGCTGAAAGCTCTGGACATGATGAACGAAACGTAAACGAACCACCTGCTCTGCCCTGTCTTGCCGGGCCCTAAGGGCACTTTGACGGCTTTCCCTGGACCTCAATGAATTCATGCCAGATCATCAACTCAGTGATTGGATGGCCGGCCACCGCTGAGCTCAAACGTGCGGTGCTGGCATTGAACGAGGAAAGATCAAACCTTCTGGAAGCATGTTCCAACATCACTGGCTTTTAGGGAAATTGAGCGAAAACCTTCTGAAATAGATTGATTTGACGGAAAATTAGGACACAATCATTCGCTTTTACATGTTTTATCGAGATATGGGAGTTCCCTATCAACTGCCCCAAGAAAACAATCCTGGAACATCAAATATCACTCCTCCATCAAAACTGTCATACTCTGCTCTTATCTTGATGCCACACTGCTTCAAGTCCTCTGAAGAGCGCAAGCCGCAAGGGTATTGCAAAGCACCACTAAGATCAGAATCCATGGCATGCTTGGGCAAAGGACATGCTAATTAATATCATCAAACCAGTTTACGAGAAAGCATGGCATCTGAAATCTTAGATTTTCTGCTTTCTTCCAACTGCTACCTTGCATTATAATCATGCAACCATCCCTTTTAATCATACCTTCACATGTCGATGTCAAAAAATGCACTGACATGCACTGACTAATTATCTGAATGGCATGCCTGGACATACCTGGACTTCACTGTTTCCTTGTCCCTACGACGGCAAATATAGCATTTCGTCACTAGGAGCTTTGCCCAAAATGTGTCATCCAGAAGGTTCTTCCACTCCGTTGCTTGATCCACTTACCTATAACTTCCGTTTCATACCAGCGTTGGGCAAGGCCCATTACGCCACTCTCCGCCGCTATGAGAGGGCTGCAAACTTTTTGGGGCATGGAACAGCCGTTTCTATGAAACTCCTGAAATGAGGAGCACTGGACGCACGCCATGTGTTGCTTCGGTTTGCAGCCCTGGTGCCATCATTTAGCAAAACGCCTAGCATCACTATCTGTCAATAGATAGGGGGACTGCATCTCTGACTCTGTTGCTGCTTCTAGACTGGGTTGCCAAGCCTACTGCCTCAGGGGTACACAAATTTAGTGGCATGAATTGACATCGCTTTTGTGGGTCCATGCTTGATCTATGAAATGAGCTGATTGAAGCTGATCGATGCTGATTGATAATATTGATAGTTTCAACCCCGCCTAACAATGTTGATCAGGACATCAATTTTGGTACGAGAAAAAAAACAGCCCCCAACCACTCAGAGTCTGCAACTCAGTATCTCTCGTCTGCCCACCCTTCTGTATTTCAGACACAGTCTCCCATCAGCTCAGACAACACCCAAGGGGTGAACAGGTCTTCTATGGTCTTCTGACTGATCTTCTGACTGGTCTCCTATCCCATGCGCTCATCCACTGGGTTGGCAGCAATCTTTTTCATGATCTCAGCCTCAGGTCAACGCTGATAAGAGAGTTGGTCATCTTCACAAGGTGGCACAAAGCCCCGTTTTTCTAGGATCCATACTCAACCCATCCCAAGAATATGTGACATGTCTTTTTGGGCTTGCAATCATGCCACCAACAAATGATTGTAGAAAATCGACCAATAAATGTTAATAGTAGATGATCATTAATAAAATTAGATCACCATTTATAGATCATTTATTACCAAATAATTAGACCAACTATAATAGTAGATGATAATAAAATTAATAAATGATCATCAGATGGCGATTGTGAAAGATTTGAAACAGCCATCACCTTAAGGAAGAGCAGTCCGAGCAGTCCGAGCAGCCACTGCTGGAATGGCACGAGCCATACCATTGGCATCTACCTGGAGATCTTGGGATGCTGAAAAAGATGCAACATACGTGGAACTGTCATGAACTGTCTGCATGAACAGTCTGCATGGTCATGTCGAAAATCTGTAGATGATACACATGTTGGATACTTGTTAGATGATGATGGATGATGCATTATGGGATGTGAAACTCCGTGCGATTCGATTCCATGTGTCTCCAACAGGTACGAAATGGACTTGTATGGAGCAGTTGATTTCGAAGATGAGAGGTGCACACTAGCGCGTTATAGGACTATAATTAGAGACGTTCTTATTACTGCAATAGTCACAGTACACGCAGCTCCCATAGAGCCACAATGTACCGTAACAAAAAAGAGTCCACAAAATCAGCTTCTCCGCCCAAATTGGTTTCAAAGGAAAATCGACCAAACGCCCCATGGCCTCAGGTCTCTTCAAAAGCGTCTTCACCACGTAGAGGCCGTAGCGAGCCTGGACGATGCGGCGCATTTCTTCGGATTCAGAGGTTCCAATCTGTGGCACGGTGGCACGGGAACCGCGCCTGTGACAACTCATAGAGTACCGATGGCTGGAGCAGGTGATGCAACAAGTTGTACTGACCCTGGCGGAGCTGGAAATGATGGATGCATCAATTTTGGGGCTACTCCCAATCAAAAACGGCTAAACATTTGCTATTAGAAATAGAAGGAAGTAATTATGAAATAGATATGTATGCTTCAATATGTTTGAATATGGTTGAATTAAAAGAAACCATCAATTCATTGAATAAATATGTCAATCCCAAAATCTAGAGATTTGACTCCCCAACCCCATCCAACCCCCACCAGCCCCAGCCCATCCAGCACATCCAGCCCATCCAACCCCAGCCTGTGGCGCGCAGTTGTTCAGGGCGGCTTCCACCACATAACTGGCGCGGCGGTGTGCGGCATTGGTGGCCAAGTCTTTGTATAGCACCTGCAGCACCAACTCCTTGTGCCTGGAACGGATCATTGGAACAGCAGGGAGTGCAAGAAGAATGTTGAACTTAGGAATTGAATGGCTTTACCCTCTGGTTATTGAACATAGCCATGGAAAATGACCCATTTATAGATGGTTTACCTGGGTTTACCTATTAAAAATGGTGATTTTCCATGGCTACGTTAAATAACCAGAGGGTAACTATACATTGTGATTTGATGGTAACCTGTGGTAAGTTCATGCTAGTGATACTTGATAATGAGAAGAGATGGTAATAAAAGGTAACAATGGGAATGTTATTGGAAATGTCAAACAAGAACTGGGCATATTGACCAATACGAAATGGTTGATGGTTGGACGCCCCCCTGAAAAAAATAGTTACAGCGATCAATGGGGTCATCATTCCAAGCAGAATGGAAACAAACAATTGAATCCACAAACCAAACAAACAAACAAACAAACAAACAAACAAAGTTCACAGATCTACTTTGGATGCAATTATGAATCCAAACATGTTTGAACACAACAGAATTGACATCTCTACATGCCACCAGTGCGTTTCTGAGCCTTCTGCATCATCAAACCAATGCTTGTTAAACTTTGGCTGTCCATTGATCCTTCCACCCCCACAGTGCCAATGTTGCGCCCCAAGGTTTCAAGTAGATCTGCACCTAAAAACTATGTGACACATGCATGTGAATAGTTCGGTAGTAATATATCTCCGCAATTCTATGATCGCCATCCATTTCTCTCACTTCTCAGCCTTGCACTTGCGCTCCCCGCGCTCCCCGAGTCCCCTGCCTGGGATGTCCACGTTCCAAGACCAGCTGCACCACGTGATGTCCAAAGTTGTGACGACAAAGTTCCAAGGCTTCTGAGGGATCTTCCAAAATCTTCGAGATCAGCCTGACACGTAGGTCCACTGTCCCCCTCCATGGCCCATACCAGAAGTGAGAACGTGGCTGGTGTCCACAGCACTTTTCTGGAAATGTGGGGAAATCAGGAAAGACGTTTAAAGGATTTCAAAGGTAAGGCGGGCAGTTGGTGTGGGATGGTGGTACGAAATATTACACTAGTCAAAAAGCTACCCAACTGCGCTGGCCGATGACCTTGAATCACACATTTCCACCCTGCAGCCTTGACTTTCCACTGTTTTCAGCATTCCCAGTGGGAGAAGTCAGCTTCCAAAACACATTTATGGGGGGGTTCCAATGTATTCCAATTACCTTCTGGATCCTTCTGGTACTCTAACAGTTTGCCCTGGAAAAAGTACGATTGTTTAGAGGATTTGTCCAACTAAATTATGCCATCTATATCATAGCTTATTACCCTGGGGCCAAACTAACATAGATGTGGAAAACCCATAGTTCATGATAGTTCATGAAGAAAATGATTTACAAATGATGGGTTTTCATGGGTTTTCCACATCTATGTTAGTTTACCAGAAGGTATCTCATCTATTGATCTATGACTGCCATGGCTCGCCTTTGAGTGGAGCCCTCAGTGGTGCAATGCTCCAACAATCGGCACAGAATCCGACAGCCGAAACGGTGGCGCGCGAACCTGGAGGAAATGCTGGGCGCCATTTTAACAGAACCAAATAATTTAATAGGTAAGCTTTCTTTTGAGGGGAGGGCGCGGGCCAACCTTCAATGGAGAAATAGTGCCAAATAAATGTTGCAATTCTCTGGGAATCTTCTGGTTGTTCACCCCAAAGTATCCGAGATGTTCATCCCATTCGGATGAGTCCCGTAGGTAGTGACCCCAGCCTCGCGCCGCTGTCCAAAAGCTCTTCCGCGATGAAGCTGGATGCATGTGGGCGTAACTGTGTGATCACCTGCGGGATTTTGGGGGGGCTGTTTTGGCATCAACATCTCATGTTTTACAACATCAATGCTCAGGGTGCCGGCACAGTTAGTTCTTATGTTAGTTTAAAACCATCTTATCCCATCAATATCGGTTCATATCCTTTTGCATTCTGATATTGATGGGATAAGATATTGATCCCATATTGTTCCCATGGGATAAGAACTAACTCAGTAATATAATGGGATATCAAACCGGCCCTTTTTCGCTGTTGCCTTCTGCAGGACGTAGTTCGCATGCGGCGACGAGGCAGCGTCCTTCACATGGCCCCGCAGCTCCATGACCAGCTGCTCCGCGAAGGAGGCCGGGGTCACCCTGGGGGCTGCGGAAAGATGTGGGAAAAACGGGGGAAAATCATGGGAAAAAACGGGGGAACATGAGAAAACATGTTTTGTTGGTATTTTTGGAGGGTAATTTTGATATGATTAATTAATGTTTTAGTGACTTTAGTGGAACATAGAGAGATAGAGAGTACCTTACAAAAAAAACAAAGTTCATCATCATAAATCATCATATTTTTCCATCTGCACCAAAAATGGCAGTTTCACTCTCTCTCTCATTATATATATATATATATAATTCATTTATTTAAGTGTGGTTGGTGGCTCAGCCACCCCGACAAAAATCAGGGATCATCGGGCAAAATGGAAGCCGCCACGACCATGGCACAGGCACATCTCGGTGCAGTTGAGTGGCTCCAAAGCACGTTGAATCAACCGACAGCCCACGGAGTGGCGCGACAAGGGCCAAACCATTCCTGGGTCTTTGTCGATTTGTCAAAATGTCCAAGGTGGCTATATGTGGCTACAAATGCTACAAATCATCCTAATGTCAACCCCAAATAAACCACGGGGCTGTGGAAAATGGGAGTGCCATTTTAGAAAGTCATCGGACTTGGTGGTGGGTACCCCCTGATCACTCAACCGGGGTTCATTAATCCAGGACTGATATTCTTTCATCCCCTCAAAAAACTGAGCATCTTTAAGATTGAACCATACTGAACCACGCCATCCTCACCACATGTCCCATCCACCATCAGGGCCAAGGTACCAACGGCTTCAGACGCCTGAAAGCGATCGAGTTGGATACGCAAAGCTTCACAGCGCAGCGATAGATCTTCTTCCTGCACAGCGTCAAACTGCAAGCCGACAGGAAATTGGAATGAAATGGTGATCAAGTAACTACCATTCCAAATAGAACCGCTACAACTGAAGAATTACCCCCCCTTGCCAATGCGGTCAAACATCTCTAATGCCTTAAAATCCATATATCATCATATATCCATGAAATGCTTTCCCTTTCAAGTCCCTTGAGAAATCCATTAAGATCCTCCAATCCCCGTCCCCACCGCCCACCCCTCCCATCCCCACTGCTTCGGGTCCTCCACGATGTCGGGCACAATGGGCGTTTGCACTGTGCCCTGCCGCTTGCGACGTTCGCGCCGGGCACGGGCCGCTGAGGGCTTCTCCTGGGAATCGGCGTAGATGCCGTCGCCTCACAGGGCAGGCCATTGCCAGTTTAATGGAAAAAAGGTGATAGCAACATACCAAAAAAAAAAAAGGATTCAGGAAGTTGTCCCATAATTTTCGGAAAATGAAGAGAAACAAAAATCTCTACTTCGGCTTCTCTATATTAGGAGTTCAGAAGAGCAAAAACCGTTGGATTTTTGGAGTGCCCTCTATTTTTTGCGGAAAGTACTGTACTATTTAAGGGTTTGTCCGAAAAATATGGGAACACCCAGTGGATCCACTGGCTGAAAATCTCATATTTTCGCCACATTTGTGGCAATTTGACAACATGTGGCAGTGTGTCAAAACCTTGTACCCCTTCTGTTCACATCAAAATAGCTGGGATTTATGGATGTTCATCCCACTAAAAATGGTATTTTCATAGGTATTGATCCATAGCCATATATGTAACATATTAATGTACCATCCGGTAAGTATGGCTGGCAGGGAGATCCCCAAGAAAAAAGTAGGCACCAAAAACGGTCCAAAAACGGTCGTCACGTCTACCGAGGGGCAAAACACGTGGAAGCGGGTGAGTTCTTCGACATATGGCACCGCTTCCAGTCCACCGGGCTTGCTGTAGAAGGCGTCGGCAAAGGCGGGATGCAGCCTCAAAAAAGATGCGGTAGCTGGTTAGCTTTACATAATGATGTTTAGAAATGTTTAAAAAACAACTGTTTGTGTAATATGAGTACTATGCATGTATGATGACATATGAATGATCTGCATAAATTCATCGTGTGATATCGTATGAATATTTCACAGTATTTCACGCAACAAGCCTACGTTTGAGTACAATTTTCTCATTCGTCCAAAATACTGCAGAGCAAACTTGTGGAAATATTCCATGATTGTCCATCCGGTTTGCATCGATTTATATACTGAATATACTGGACTTTACTGTAAAGGCAGAACTGTTGCAGCTACCCCTGGTCATGACCGTGGGGTTTTTAGCCGGTTGGAGAATTCAATGATGGCCAACATTTGCGAGCAAATGTAGCCTGACACCTAAAAAAGTACCCGGTTTTATCGGAATGGGGCAGGTGACTTACGGTGACTTACTGATCCTGTGTTGCATGTTGAAACAACATGAAACAACTCACTCATGAAGCTGCTCAACCTTTTTTTAGCTGATGTTGCTGTCCAGAAGCATGACTATTTGGGCGCGCTGAAGACGTCACAGGGGCAGCGCACCAGGGATGGCAGAACAGCCGTACAGGGAGTAACACACGGACAAAAAACAAAGCAAATCATCAACATGATATAATGTTTTGCAAAGGTTGCGGATTTGATTTTTTTGAGTTCTGTCAAAGCCTGGCTTTGCAGTGATACTCTATTGAGCAGTTCATCATAAAGAGGTGCAGGTGACCAGTGACCAGTGCTGGGAACAATGAAACAGGGACCATGGCAACCTATGGAACCACCGGCCAGCCATTTGAGCCGACGCCTGCGATTTGCAAGCAGGTGTCAGCACTGGTTTGGTCAATGTTGGATGCAACATGATGAAACCAAAATTGTTTGGGTGCTGCAATAGGAGAAAAAAAAGGTGAGAACAAAGCCCATTCGGATAGCATGGGGACGCCCCCTAGATGAGCCACATGGAGCCCAAAATTGAGGCATCCAACAGGAAAGTCACCTTAGAGATTTTCAGTTACCCTGCCAAATGGGGTCTACATGGACAGACCCTCCCGATTCAGCTATGAATCAAAACCCGCCCAGTGAACAGCAAAATAGCTGGGAAGTGGATGCTCATCCTCCCAAATAATCCCAAGATTATTGGTATCATAGCTTTTGACCAATCCCCATAACATATGCCCTCTGGTAATTTGATGTAGCTGTCGAAATTCGCCATTTTTAATTGGTAAATAATCATAATTCATAATATATAGATGGGCCATGTTCATCCATTTTCATCCATGTCCCATAGCTATCTTAGTTCACTGGAGGGTACCAGAAGCAAAACTCTACCGTCTCAGTGTTTGCAGGACCTGTCACTTTGCCCAGCCTTGACCAGAGAATCAGACACACGATGAACTTGACACACCGCACGCACTGGAATGCCGGGAGCCATCCTGGCAGCCAGCAACGGCCAAACTTTATCCCTTGAATCCCTGCCAACTGGCCTCGGCTACTACTGAAAAAGTAAAAAGGACTAAAGATTGAAACGTTACCATGTGAACAAAACATTTCAAAACATCCTTTGTGATGTTCACACACTTTGTGGAGATGGCATGGGCTGCCTAGTCGACTGTTTCTTTGCCCTGGTTTTATATTCCTGATATTAGGAGCTTTCCCAAAAAAAAAATGGGGCGTACCCCAAATCATCATAAATCATCCAAGTATATCCAAGTCATTGGATCATTTGAGCATTGAAACCCATGGTGATCCATGGTGACTTGGGGATCTCCATTGAAACCACCCAGGGCATTCGCAATGCCCTGGCCGCCTGGCCTCGTTGCAACCCGATGATTGGTGGCCACCTCAGATCCACGATGATCCAAATGAAACCCAGAGAGTTTTTCGGAAATACCCTCTGGTTATTTAATATGTTTCCATGGAAAATCACCATTTTTAATAGGTAATCCATCTATAAATAGGCCATTTTCCATGGCTATGTTAAATAACCAGAGGGTATAGTTAAACAATCTACAAATGGGTCATGAACCAGAGGGTATGTGGGGGATTTACATGGATTTTATGGGTCAGGTTCTGTCATTTTTAGGAGAACATTTTTGGGAAAATGATGGCAAATTTGATGATTCGCTATGAGATGCGTAAAGTTTATCCTGTTCTCAGCGGTAGCTGTGGTCGAAAATCCAGGCCTCCACATCACCGGTGCCCGTATCCCAGGGATAGTAGACATGTGGATTGGCCTGCACGGGAAAACCATGGGGAAAACCATGGGACCGGAGAAATGTGGCTGGCCATAAAAAACCATGACAGGTCCATCAGGTTTTTTTTCTTCAGGATCCGTGCTGTCATGATTTGTCTTTGTCAGGGATCATGAAGATTTCTTATGCATCATCACCATGACCTTTGAAGCACATCAAAGCAACGATCTGAAACGATGCGCAATAGCCTGCATGCATCTGTATGCCTAATATGATTATGACTTCGAGCACAACTCCTTTCGTGGACATAGATAATCATAGAATATCATATATTTAGTATAGATATTTTAGCTCTGTGGAATTGTCAGATGATATTGAAACATTTCCACCCAACATTGTAACATTCTCTAGCTTCATTCCTGCAACCAGCCCCCGAGGGCTAACCCGGTAAGCTCTCCCGTCAGATGCCTCGGCATCCTTGCAGACAGACTCCAAGACCTTAGGATAGATCCTGATGAGTGCATTGGGGTTGTCCACCACCACTACGCTGTCGAAGAAGATCCGAATCACTCCTCGCACTGCTAACACTGCAAAAGCCACTTGAAATACACACTATATATAGCGTAGTAGAAAACTTGGAGAAAAGGAGACTACCCAAAAAATCCAAAAAGTCAGTGATGCATTTTGGACACGAGCATGATCATGGAACCAATGGTACTGAGTCTTTTTAGTGCTGAATGGTCTCCCCGGAAACTGAACCGTCGTAGTTTCCGGTCATGACTTAAGCAATGGTGGCTTCAAACCCTGCCAAAAACCATGGCTAGTGAAATTGGCCTTGGCAAAAACCATTGGCCGCCAGCCATCTAACCATATCATTTATCACGGTCAAACATATTCAAGCACGGGATATGCAAAAGGTCCCAAGCTGCTCAAGAGATGCTTCTCAGGAAAGCTGCAAACTCGTCATCTTTGATCTTGATGCAATGCTTTGCCTTCCAAATTCCAGTTGGATGGAGTCCAAGTGTCGATGGTGTTGCTGGCTTCAAACGTTCTTCATATTTGCACGAGTAATTACAGTACACAAGTCACAGGATTCAATACAAGGGTCAGTGGACTTTTGCTCTCACCATCCCAGAAAACCCAGAAAATGGGCTAACATGCTTGACAAACCCTCCAGCCTCGGGGTATGCACCGCTGGCAACATCCCGGCAGAATTGCTTTAACGCGCCCACTGCATCGGCCATGACATTGGCCTGGACTAAAATCTGTGAGTGAACTACAGCATCAGAGCAACCAGGAAGATTCACAAAATTAACAGCTTGAAATAGCTTGAAGAATATAGCCATAGCCAAACAAAATGCGAGCCTTAAAAACACTTTCAGTCTATAATCAAATTGCAGCTCCGCTCCCGTTTCTGTATCAATTTTCTTCCGTTCATCCACCAAACCTCCCAACTTTGGCCAGGAGACATAGGTGATGGAGTGCCGAGGATAACGACCCAGGTTGGTGCCCATCAAATCCTCCGAAAAGATAAACTGCCCATCGCAATGAGGACCGCTACCTGGGATCCATCCCATGTGGAAAACTGTCTCCAGCCGGACTCTTTTACCAAGGGACCCAACCATTTTTTTTGTAAGATGATGTGCTAATTTAAATGCTATATATCGATATATATATATAGAAATACACGTATGTATTGTATATAATGTGTTATATATATATACACTTTTGTTTGTTTCAAAGGCGGCCACCGTGCCAAGGATCCCATGGAAAACACCAGCATCTTGGTTCGCTGAGTGATCTCCGCTGCCACCCGGGCAGGGACACACTCCATCTCCACCGCGATGCAACCGGCGGCCTCCAGGGCCATGACGTCGTCGAAGACCTGCTTGGCCTCCAGGCCCGTCTTGCCGACACCGCGGGGGCCACCGAACCAGGTGTTGTTCACCGGCAGGTAGCCCACATGGCCGCAACATGGGAAATGCTGCCTGAGCAAGTTTTTGATGGGCACCGGCACCCCGGGACATCATGGGACATCCATGGAAATCTGATGAATTGTATTGTAAAGACGTGGCAGTCCCAGTCTTGGGCGCTTCGTTGAAGGACAGCATGCCAACCATTGTTGATATAGGGAAACACACTGGAACTCCATGACAGAAGGCCAACCTAAATACTCTTCAAACATCATCAAGGATTCAGCCAAGATGCCGCGCCAATCCGGCAAACTTTTCAGGAACTAGGCCGGAGCAATAAATGATGTCCGTACCAGCAGCCCGCATTTCATTGGCGAGTTTCAAGGCATTCTCTTGGCTTTCCTGCCAACCAGCCACCAGCAATAGGTTATGTAATGTGAGTTCACAGCAGGAATGACACCGTACCACTTGGGTGCAGTCCCAGTATGCCGAGTTAGTAAGTCCTCGACGAGGGTACTCACCGATAATAAGCGTATTGGCTGAAAATCATTGAAAATATCCACTGATCATGGAGTAGCTTGATCAGCTCATGACCTGCAGTTCATTGTTCTACATTGGGATATGAGCGTGGATCAAAATCGGTTGGTTGCCTCCCCATCATCTGTGACTCCTTGTGTCCGGACGATACTCGCCCATACCCATTCCAGCATATTCCGGCTTATCAAATCGTGGCCCCAAAGGAAGGCCAACAATCACCAAGCATCAACAAACAATTGGATACAATTGGGCTGAACAAAAAGAGATATCGCACAATAACTAAACATCACCCATAGGATCCATGTATGGTATATATGGTAACATGTACCATCAATATACCCCCAATGTTACCATATATAGCATACATGGATCCTATGGGCCATGATGAATGGATGCTTCATACGCTTCGTCACCACCAAGCCGCCAGTCCCAACCCGCCAGTCCCAGCCGAGCTTCATAGGCTCCGGGATTGATCCCCGTGCCGATCAACGTATTGGGCGCCCCGCGACGTACCGCCTGCACCACGAATTTGCTGTGCTCTTGACAACTGCCCCAGGCCACGATCATGTCCACGCCCGCCTGGGGATCAAGGCTGGTCCACTGATCCCAAATAATAAATATTGCACAAGAAAGAGGCAACTCCTAGGAAGATAAGAAACCTTAAGACCTTTCATGTTGGCCAAGTACAAGTATAGGATAAGAATGTTGCTCATTTTTGGTGGGGATTTCGAGGCTCAGCTCATATTTTTGGGAGTTGCAAGCGGTTTACTTGGCCCACAACGCAAGACATTTTTTTGAAATACACGTCAATCCAAAGTTTCAAATCAACGCACTTGCCTACTTTAACTTCTAGGATTCTAGCAACCACAGTTCCAACAGAATGATAAGATGGTATAAGATGGTATAAGTTGGTATAAGATGGTATAAGATGGCATAAGACCTGGTATAAGACCTGGTATAAGATGGTATAAGGCCATTACCCAGCTCAGGCATTTGCGAACGATGGTGACCATCATCCCACAGCCTCCTCTGCAGCCCTGGCCGTCCACTCGTCAAAGGCAGTGGTCAACACAATCTGCCGCTTGCCCTTCAAAGCCATCAGTTCTGCCACTGTGAGTTTCCTGCACGACTGTGGATGTAGTGGTGCCCCCGGTCACCACCGGAAGGCTGGGCAAAACAATTGGCTGGGAAAATGCATGTCAATGCTTCTATGATGGTGCTGTAGGGAAACTGCATGCGTACAGGATCATGCAGGGATTTGTGCCCAAGAAACAAGTATATACCAAGAATCTTCCCAGCATGACGCACAATCCATACAGTAGAGTTTAGTTACTTCGATCTCGCACTCGGATTCCTCAGCTTCAACGGTGGTATTATGATGGTGTAGTCAGGCTGCGGGGACTCCTGCGTTGGGCATCATGACACCAAAGGTGACTTTGGGGCTTGGCCCATGCCCCCGTCACGGCGAGGGCAGATCCCACCACGGCGTATTTGCCCATTTGCCAAGCACGGTGGCGCAGCATGGTGTGAAGCTCCGAATCCGGATGTTCAGACTGTGATAGCACATAGTGATTTTCAGGATTATATCACTGTCCCTAAACTACCACAGAACTTGGCATCGTGCAATATCTTAAAGCACTAGGCTAATGACCATGAACGATAGTTCATAAAAGCTCCAGATTTGGCCAACCATGGCCAACCCATTCGATCTCAAGGTCTTCCATCTGAGCCAGAAGGAGAACAAAGATGAACAAAGCGTGTTGCAACAGTGGCGTCCTGTTGCGATCCACCACACACCTACACTCAGAGAAGAAACCCGAGATTCTACACTCTGTGTTGCTCATTCTACTTGAATCGATCCCGATTCAGCACTGGAGCAACATGTTGAACATTTGAATATATTTGAATTTTGAATACACGTGATTTCATGATATTTCATGCATCTTCATGAGCCATTTAAATCAACGTGACATTTAACGTGACCAACCCCTTAACCAGATGTCCTTCTGGATCAACCTCTTCGGCTCCAATAGCGGGATGCACCTAAAAGGGGGGAGATCAACATCCGGCTCTTTGTAAAACTTAGGGATGAGAAAAAAGGACAATTTCTTGGGATTTAATGGGATTTAATGGGATTTAATGGGATTTAATGGGATTTAATGGGATTTAATGGGATTTAATGGGATTTAATTGGGATTTAATGGGATTTAATGGGATTTAATGGGATTTAATGGGATTTAATGGGATTTAATTGGGATTTAAT
>Ga0126342_10005105_pt1 | contig 22751 bp, 19 predicted proteins | sample Cyp1metagenome_FD_92528 | JGI IMG/M metagenome (GOLD analysis project Ga0126342, IMG submission 92528) | Coral microbial communities from Lord Howe Island, Old Settlement Bay, Australia - Cyphastrea 1 metagenome | ecosystem: Host-associated > Invertebrates > Cnidaria > Coral ...
AAAAATTAAGTTAAAGATAGGAGGGGCCCCCCCCCCCCAAAAAAAAAAGCTCGGTTAAGGGGGTGGGGGTGATAGATAGATAGATAGATAGATAGATAGACAGATAGACAGCTAGACAGATAGACAGATGAAAGAGAGGTAGATAGATAGATAGATAGATAGACAGACAGACAGACAGACAGACAGGTAGACAGCTAGACAGATGAAAGATAGATAGATAGATAGATAGATAGATAGATAGATCGATCGATCGGTAGGTAGGTAGGTAGGTAGATAGATACATAGAAAATAGATAGGTAGGTATGTAGATAGTCAGAGAAAGAGATAGAAAGAGTGAGAGAGATCAAGCACCTTTTCAGTCCATCAGTGGCTTCGCTCTGCCATCCCTGATTCACAACAACCAACCTCTCCTATAGGTTTCCTATTTTTGAAACTTCTGCCACCGCCTTGTGCGGTACTACTGGTATATATATATATATATTATATATATATATTATATTATATATATATTATATTATATATATATGGTCCTTCCTGCAGAATTTCCAAGTCTGGGGCTGAGCTTAAATTCAGTTCAAGAAATCCGAGCGAAAATCACAATTTTGATCTCTTCCCTCCAAGCCTCCTCATCATCTAAGTGGATAGGAACTTCCAGGCTGCGCGACACATCTCTTCGAAACTTCTGATCTCCAGTTGGCATGAGACCCATCTTCACATTCTGAAGTGTCATCAGATCTTCATCTACCAAAGGCTAGAAAAGGAAGGAAAGGACTCTGGATGGGCCCATATTTTGAGCCCGTTTTGATATCTTCCGTGCCAGCTGTCGATGAAGTAGCTGACCTGGCATCGCAGTGGCAAACTCCGTATCCCTAAACGCAAAAATAGCAGGATGCCCAAAACAAATGGAGATTTGGGTGCTGCCCCTCTTTCAGTGAATGACACCTCTGTGGGCATGGCGGACTGCCAGCCCCCTTTTTCCGATAAGACACTTGCCACAAAACGCAAAGTACTGCGATTCTTGGGCCATCAAGCCTGGAAATTGACAATGAGACTGCCGATCATTGAAGATATCTTGTCTTCCCTCCCTGCTATGACTGCCCTGATTCGCTCCGCATCTGGGCTAGCTAGAACACTGAGCATCCCTCACATTCAGGAAAGAACCTTTCAATTCAGTCCGCTCAAAATATTTCCGGCCACGCAAATACCATGCCCGTCCACACAAGTACCGCAAGCTAGAACACGCAAAAACACATGCGGTCAGAAGCCAAACTGGGATGGCAACACAGACCAGCACCGACATGTCGTTGCAAAACGTTCTGTCAAGCATCCAATCCAAAAGCGCACACGGGTCTTTCTCCTGGAAACACAAAATGGGATTGTCCAGGATGAGCTTGCCCTTTGGAGGATCGCTGCTGTTGTAAGTAAAAAAAATCTGCGTTTGACCACTTGTCCAAAATCCACCTTGAGGCACTCATCAGGTGTGGCGACCTGTTGGGGTCTGTTGACATCAGGGTTGATCATGTTGCGCTGGCACTTAAGGTCATCGTCATGGGGATCCGCCTTGGGCTGAGAATTGCAATTTTTCTGCCTGCACACATGCGTTCAGCATATTTTGCCACATTTCTTTTGGGCAAGATGAAAAGCAAAGACCACTGCGGCAGTGGTCTTTGTTTTTCATCTTGTCCAAGGTGCTCTCACAGGTGGTGGCCTTGAGCTCGGCCAAAGACGTCGACATTCCCGGAGGATCCTTCCAGATTTTTTCCGAAGCTTCGGTGAACCATCCCTTCCGAAGCCCTTTCTTGTAGACATCTGGGTTCTTTTGCAGGAAGTCCGAGCTCATTGGCTCGTTCTCTTTGGGTATTTGCTTCAATTTCTTCAGGTGCTGGTGGAACTTGGCAAGGCATGGCTTGGCCCAAAGCAACCGCGGGTCCTGCCCCATGTACGCACCACCGACATCGCCTTTCTTGGCGTTGATGTCAAACTGGGAGACCAATCCGACCTGCCTGGGGCTCAGCACCGAGGTACACATGTGTTCTGGCTGCAGCCATTCGACCTTTTCATCCTTGGTCAGGAACGGCCAGGAGGCGCAGCTCCTGCCATCCACATCAGTGACCACAACAACCTAAAATCTCCGCCTCCACCGCACGACATTGTCAGCGCAGGTCTCCTCATGAAGGCACTGCATAATGGAGATCACGGGTCATCTTGTTATATCTTGTTGATGTTCTTCAGGGTCTCGTTCACGATCTCTTCGCATTCATCCTGGCAAACATGGCGCAGCAACTTCTGGTGCTCTGTGGAAACTGGAAATTCTCCTGTGACCAAGGGGTCTAAGTGACCCATTCCCTTGGTGCCTTTGTGCTTCGAGAGCGCATTGGCTTCACGGAAGAGGTCTTTGCTTTGAGGGGTGCCGAAATCGTCCAAGGTGCCCGTGCAGAGCTAGAACCACAAGACTCAGAATCCATCAGAATCCAAATAAACATCCATTTCTCAGGGGTCAGACCAGCCGTGCTGCCTCCCCAGAAAGCCCTTCCATGCTTCCATAACAATAAGGACCCAGCCACATCCACAGAGGCAATCAAAGTACCGAAAGACCCCAAAGATGGACTCAAGCAGATCAATGAAGCAAAGACGTCGCAGGGATGCATTTGCACGATGGTTGATAGCACTTTCGCAGGCCGCAAAACAGCGCGCCGGTCCAAAGCTAAGTTGCAACGCTCACCAGCGAGCATGATGGTAATTCTCCGCACCATGGCAATGAAAGCTTCAAACACACACCAAAGTCGCATGTGAATGGCCATATTCCCAGTGGCAGTCAGGACCAGCCTGCCATCTTCGGGCAGCTGTTAACATGCTTTGGATGTCCAAGTTCTGTGGGTCAAAAAGCAGATGTAAGCTAGGCTGAAATTGTGAGGAAAGTTCCAGCTTTGCCAAGGTTTCAACAAGCGGTGAAACTCAAAGACTCCTTCTGCCCAATGCAAGACGAAGTGAAAAACCTCTGAGCCCAACTCACGCCTGGCAACATCAGGGAAGGGTCTGCAGTCATGGGTGTGATCACCTGTTCGCACACTTGGTACATGGGGCCGATCAAAGCATCAAACTTCACGGTGCTGTAGCCACCAGTGTTGTGGATGTCTCCGCGACGCCATTTCTCAGACACTTCTGCAACAAAGTGATCCAATGAAGCCATGCTGATGCTGCGGTTGGCGGGAATCATGTCATCAGTCGGAAGGCTGCCCCGTGAAAAGCACCGTATTTTCTCTGCAAGCCCTTTGAAAAGCACCGAATCAGGTCCGCATTTTCTGCGTCCTGACAGAGGATCTTTCTCAGATATGGCATGCTGGATCGAACATACGTAGCTTGCTGTATCCCTTTTGCAGTATGATCCATCCATCGGCTATCGGCAGCACATCCGACATGGAAAATGTGCGCTCACAGCTGGGATCTAGGCGAAGTGTCACCAAACCAGGCGCTCACTGCTCTTCTAGCAGTAACTCTTTTGGCACGACTAATCCAACCACAGCGTCAGCCTTGGTTGAGCTAGCACCGATGCACCACAAAGGTTGGAGCTGGTGCAAGCTCTCAGGCGAAGGCTGGAATCACCACTGGATTTTGGGAAAATCTTGGGTCAAACTGCGGATTGAGCTAGCTGATCATGCTATGCTTGCAAAGTGCAACAAACGCAGACACCTCACCAAAAACACGAAGTGCATATTAGACAATTGTTCGCGAGCGAACTAGGAGCGAGAATGTCAAAAGAATGTGCAGTGGTTATCATTAAAGGCTCATATGCTGTGAGTGTCACTGCATGCTCGGAAACTTTCTGCAAAACATGGTCAAACCTGCACCAAAGCATCTTTGAATACTGGCAACTTTGGAGGTTTCCCAAAATAGGGGGTACCCCCAGTTCCCATCCATTTGATTTTCGGATTTTCCATGAAATCAACCATCAAACAAACCATCAAAGCGGGGTAGCTTCAAATGACCAAACCTTCAAAGTTGCTCCAATGACTCCACATGTCTCCACTAAGCATGCGAGGCGCACCAAGTGATCTCCGTCACAAGTGTGAGGCCAGGTGAGGCCAGGTGAGGCCGGGTGAGGCGATAATGGAAGGTTTGGGTGAAAGATGGTGAAAGGTTTGTCCCTTAAGGTGCACCGAAGTTCAGACTAAAAGCTTCCAAATTGATGTTGATTGGCAAGTTTTTCCAGCTACCATCAAATTGGGTACAAGATGGTGCCATCCAGTTGTAATTAGGTTGGTTCACACCCATCTAACTACAGATACAACATGCTACAACCATCATAAATCCGAGTTTTATAACTTATACAGTGATAAGCCAGTCCGTTTTTTGACATGCTATTTTTCAGATTTATCGTCATCCATTCGTATCCATTCATATCCATTCCACTATGGGAATCTTGAACAGCCACAGCTTTTTTTCAATCCTGGATTTCATGGTTCGATTTTCTTCAAAACAGATGGTTTGGTATCGAGGAACTGGACGAACATCTTGCTGAGCTCGTTCACAACTCAGCTGCCGACTGGGCCTGTGAAAGGCTGATGTTGAATGTTTTACCATGTTTTACCCATTAAAAATTGTCATTTTCCATAGTTATCTTAGTCTACCAGAGGGCACCATAAAGAAAATTGCCATTTATAGTTGTTTTGAACCAGAAATGCTCCAAAAGCAGTTGAGTTTTACCATGTTTGACCCCAATTTCTTGTGATACACTCGAAGGTGGATGACTTCTGTGTTTTCAAAAAAAAAAGTCATCAAAAAAATATCCAGGTGTTTTTCTTTATGATAATCAAACCACCAGAAATTGCATCAGCTTGGCGCCTGGATTGCCCGGTGAGCAAACTTCTTCCACCCACCGTGGCCATGGCTGTGGCCGCCGCAATGCTGGCGAAGACCATATTGGGCACCACCTGAAGCAATGGAAAGGTGCCATTGCAAGGTACCAAGATCTAGTGATAATGAAAATCAACGTTTACTATGGCTATACTATACAATCTACATATAGATGTTTGTTTAAAAAATATATGAGTTATATGTTCTTAGTCATCCATGATTCTTAACCATCCCCATTATTAGCCACTGATTATTCATTGTTACCCATCCCGCCGCACCTTGTCCATCCATGCCTGCATCAACCAACCAACAATTTTGTAAAGTCAAGACTTACTGGTGCGAAACGCAGGGAATGAGGGCATGATCCCAGTCATCACTAGTAATATTCATCCCAGCAACCCCCATTCCCCCATTCCCATCCATTCCCTACGTTTAGCACCAGTAAGAAGATTGAAATAAATCAGAATGTCCAGTGATTTGGGGATTAAAATCACCAAACTTTATACGAATTTCTTGGGAAACTGCAGTTTTTTGAAGTACAATTTTTATGGCCGTTTCCTGAAATTTTCCCATCCCCAACTCACCAGGGTTGAAACTCAATAGACTGATCTAATATTGGATGATCTGGGGCACCCCCTTCCAAATTCATGATTTCAAATGAATAGACATTAAAAAATGGAATCTCAATAGTTTAATAGTGGTTAATGGTCTGGAAGGTCAGATTGTATTAATACACTAGATAGAGTAGATATCGAAAATGCTTGGGTAGATGGACTATCAAAAACAGTTAGAATCATACTTTCTGGGAAATATGATCGAACCGGACCAAAATCTGTTCCAGATCAGATTCCATCGGTTGATCTTTGTAGCCCCCCAAAAATGGCCTCCAAAATTTTGGGAAGTGACACATGTAACATCCCTGTCACCAAAAGGTTCCACAGAGCTCTCCTTGGAACAAACCAAAAAAGTGTACAACTATAGGAAGATGACTGTGGCCTAGATATGTAAGATGTGTCAACTAGCTCCGGACAGCGGTTTTCTCTTCGTCGCGGCTGGAAAAGCCCGCAACTTCCGTCGATGATCTTTTCTGATGGGATCATGGTGCCATTTTCCTTGGGAAGTCCCATCGTTTCTCATATCTTTCTACCTCAGGCTATCGATTGAAATCAATTGGTAAATTAAAACCAATTGAAATCACTTGATCCAAAATCATTCAGACCTCGGTCCCTCAAAAGTATACCTAGCCGGTCTAGCAGACCCCTTCAAATGTGTGGGGGGGAACCCCTACACTAATAACCCCCACTAGATGGGATATTACCGCTACAACTATGGTTCTCATTGTTATATGTGCTACTCTCTGGTTGTTTAACATAGCTAAGGAAAATGGCCCATTTATAGATAATGTTCACATTAAACCTTCCATTTATAATAGATTGTCCATAGCTATGTTAAATAGCCAGATGGTGTATATATATATATGTGGTGCACACTTTGATGTTAGCTGCTACAAGACCATTTAAACACCGATCCTGCAGGGGAGGTAGCATGTGTGTATATATATATACATGATAATCATCGAATCCTATAACTGGCGTTCTTTATGGTTTTATGTCCACTTCTTATATGTGTTGTATCATGGTATTAGTGTTATTGAAGTGGATAATAAACCTATATATATCCTTATGATTAAGAATGATGTAAGAGGATATAGTTTGATCTAATCAATTATCCCTATATCATCCTATCTATATATATATTCCTATATCTATCCCTATATATCCCCTGCACCTATACCTATGGTTTTTTTTTCACTTTTTTCCCATGTTCATCCAAGATTCCGGAGCAACATCGCCGCTCCGGGTGAGGCTGGGAGGTGCAGTTTGTTGGGTCCTGGCGCTGACCTGGCTACCTCTGGGTGACCTGAAATGTGGTTGAAATCCCAATGAATCATTAAAGAAAACAGAATCAACTTTGGATTTCAACTTAAGTTGAAAAAAAAAAACATCAGAATTTTCGTGGTTGAATATAGTTGTTTATTTATTTCAATCACTGAACTAGAATCTATCTGGAATTCCTTTTTGAAATATGTTGAAACAACTCGTGATTTGGGCTCTCGGATTCCCAGCAGATTCTGAAAGGCCCCCCCATGGGCCATTCAAACGGGGCGGAGGGGGCTTTTGAAACTGCTCGACTGGATAGTACCCTCCAGTAAATTAACATAGACCCTGGCAGTCATCGGGGTTGGAAGACTAGTTTCCACTATAAACTGGTCATTTTCAGGGTCTATGTTAATTTATCAGGGAGTATATCATATATCAATCATGATCATGTATCAATCATGATAGTATATCATATATCAATCACCTAAACTACTAAGTTATCCACATGATAAACTACTAATCAAACTGGAAAACTTAGTAGTTTAGGTGATTCTTCCATATCACCCACTTTCTGGCTTCGGAATCATTTAGATGAAAACCTACCAACATATTCATGGGATACAGGTGCATGGAAACTGGAAACTAGCAGAAGACAACTGATTCATTGTTGGTGCTTCAACATATTCGACATATCCATTTGGTGGAATATCTCAAATTTTCCGGCCCTGCATCCCAGTTTTTCTTCAGCCCACATCTTTGAACCAACAGACTTTGCCACTCCAAGAAATCCGTGATTAATCCTCAGAGTTCCTATGTATAATCATTTTTTGATATATATATATATATATATGTTTCTCCCAAATATCTCTCCCAAATATGGGAAAACCCCAACCCGAATTTTCCATTGTCGATCATCATGTTTCCCTGTAAGTATAAAAATAAATATCAACATAATACATATATAATAATATTATATAATATTATGTGTATATATGTATATATATATGGCAAATTTGAGGTATCCCATGGTATACCCCATGATTGGACAACCCCATGTCAGCTGGAACCATGGCGCGCCATGGCGCGCCCAACAGGTGCCATGGTTCCAGCCGCAAAAAAGCCGTCCTGTGTAACGAGACCAAGGCCTGTCAGCCGGACATCGTCGACCAAAACTTCTGTTGCTTCATGATTTCCGTGTTCATCAGACAGGAAAAAGATTGGCATTGGATAGAAAAATGATCGAAAATGACAATGAATCACTAAGTGGTCAGGGCAGATCAGATTGATCAGATGCCTTAGTGACTTGATATATCTTGATATGGACCAAGAATTTGGGCTCCAAAGCAAATTAAAAATTTCCTTCCGACCCGAAATTTGCGTGTTTCACCAGCGCACCTGGGGCATCAAAGTTGCACGAGTGACAAGGGCAGTTACGGCAGCACAGAGCAGACCTTCCCCAAGAACCCCAAAGAAGACACAAAAACACAGAGAAAATGGCAGGTGAACATGAGGATGTAAATGTAATCCAAGAACACCCCAAACATCCATGTTGCAGGTGAAGAGACCAAAAGGCTTTGATTTCCAGAACATGGATGTAATCAGGATGTAATCAGGTAGGAACCATGCAAACTGGTGATGATATGTGATGATATGTGATGATCATATTGAAGGGTTGTTGATTTGTTGAACACCCCACATATGTGGCATTCATCAATTTATCTTCCTTGATGTGCCTCGGAAGACCTAGCAGACAGCCAATTGGGTCAAAATTGGAGGCCAACTTTGCCACGCGGTGCGGCTTTTTCGGGCCCTAAAATTTGGCCGACACAGATACTGGAATCCATCTCTGAGAAAGCGGCCTTTGAAGTATCTGCCACGTGAACGCATCATGACACCCATTGCGTCAGGCTTCAGAAATTCCGCGTGATGAGAATGTCTGGAATGCCTATGTCTGCGGGAATCTGTGGCTGTGTGGAACAGAGTCACGGGTTTGCCCCAGACAAGATTATGACTTGTGCCATTTTCTAAAATCTTCATCTGGTACGATTCTGTTGCACAAGCATCCACATAGTTTCCATGTGCACACCCAGTGCAAAGGCTCACAAGCTGAAGACACAAAATAAATAAGCACGACATGCTGTCGCGAGAAAGGACTTCGATCCTAACCAACTCAGCATTTTTCGCACAGATCAAGTGGCAGAACAAGCAGGACTTTTTTCCTCAGCACGCCCTGCTTCAGGCATCTGCATCGGAAATCTCCGGAGCATTGCAATCACAACTTGGTAGGACAACCCTGACTGCAATGATGTGCAGCTGTCGAAATTTGATTGCTTTGATTTGTAGGCAAGAATCCATCTTCCATTCCACGGAATGGCTTAAAATTCTACGAGCTGTCACCCCAGGTTTTGATTCCAATCCATGCTCTGGTCAGAGGGGTCCAGGATTTCTGCTTCGTGCAAGTCATGCTGCATCGATTTGACACGGGTGACACCATGGTGACACCTATGATTGCACCGAAGCTTAGCGAAGAGAGAACCGGCGGTCTTCTTGACATCAAACCATCACATGTGCTGTTTAAATCTGCTCATTCCCTAGGTTTTATATGTGTTCTTCAAAACAATGTTTGGAAAGCCTATGCATCTTCTTCATAACCTTCATATCCAAGACAAGAGTTTCGAGAGGAGGCACCTTTCCTGCTCTGACACCAAGTCTATTCAAACCATGGTACTATATGCTGCTGTACAGATGCAACCTTAACTGCATTTCAAACATCTCCAAATCAGATCCACATACCGAAATGAGTAGCTAACTCATTGTAGCCATCTGTTAATTTCAGATCGTTTCATTTCCTGTTCGCAAAGCCCATAGTGCTCTCACAACCTATCTAGTATGCTCACCGCATCAGCGATTTTCAGAACGCGGTGGAATTTAAAAGATCGGACAACAAAGGCACATTAACCTTGCCCGCTTCCATTGCGTCCAAGACCAGCCCAGAGAAGAGCGTGGCAAGGAAGACGAACACTCCTCCGGAGTTCACTTTCTTGATTTTCGTCATTGCAAATCATGGCATATCTTGGACAGCCAAGCCCGGTGAAAATGCGAAGAACATGTAAAAAAAAACACCATAATTATACCAGGACTGATGTTTTCTGATTTTTCAATGCTTGGTGACACCCAGTGGTTTTCAAGACTGCCGTCCTGAGATGCAGGAGATCAGGAACTGAAAAAAGGCCTGTTGCCGTGCTTTGATGAGATCAATGGCGGCCACCTCCTGCCAGATCTCAAAACTGCGATAAGTTCAACGTCATCTTGGAAGAAAAATAAAACATGTGTCTTTGCAAAAAAAAACTTATGTATAAATATCTATGTATTTATATGTGTTTTATACATATTATTTCTATGTATTTTTATTATTTCCACTTTTATGCCAGAAATTTGCGACGTTTTAGCGCCATTTTAGCGATTTTAGCAACAAGTTGCGCCGTTTCTTTTTTGGCAGTTTTTCACTAAGCTCCAAAAATGGGAAAAATGAAAACATGCATTTTTTTTCCGGACATTTGACTCCAAAACCATGTTGTGTCCTAAACAGCAGAAAAGGGCAACGAGAGGATACCGTTGTGTCATGGATTCAAGTTCTAAAAGTCCGCAACATAAAGCCATGGACCATATGGACCATATGGACCATACAAAACCAAAAAACGGCCGTTCCTTCTTCATGGCAATCTTCCAAGCAGTGGCGTTCTTCTTTACGTGGCCCACCGCATTTTTGACTTCGTGAATGATGAATGCCGGTGGATCATTCACATTCACCCTTGGCCGACAATGGAATGCAAGCGAAGCGTTCGCCATGCTACTTGCCTCTAATTTTGGCATCTGTGTACCCATCAAATGTGGCTAACTGGAAAACCCCATCAGAAATGGAGGTTTATCCGAGGAGCTGGGGAAAATTATCGAAGTAATGTAGAATTTTCCAGCAAAACATGATTGATTACTTGATGGCAAGAATGTTTTTAACATTTCTTTAGTGTCCAAAAACTGCAGTCATATATAAAAAGATGTCCATAATCATGTCTAATTTACCTGTGCCAACCTCATGGTGGAAAATTATTATTGTTTTTCGTAATGATTACCATCCGATCATCAATCATTGTTTAATTTACCAATGATGGTACCCTCTGGTAAACATACAAAAAACTATTGAAAATGGTTATTTCTATAGTGGATTTACTCATTAAACATGGTGATTTTCCATAGTTTTTTGTATGTTTACCAGAGGGTAAATGGTATTTTTGCCATTTGCTTTATCCAACTCCAAGGCTGCGACGCTTTCTGAAACTTGTCTGCCACCTTGGTGCACCGCTGACACAGCCTGTGGCAAAAAACCAGGGCCCCGGGGATGGAAAAAAGTGACCACAACAACGGGCAGCACAAACGGAAGTCCCAGTTGTGTTTAAATCTAATAAGAAGTCCCAACATATAGCCATGTTAAAAAATCAGATGTCTTTCCCACTACCCCTGCGGAAACTGCAGCGTGCCATCCCTATTTGGATGCTTCATCCAACCAATTCAGAGCGGGCTGGATGGCATGAAAGCTGCTACTGTCTGGATTTGTTTTGTTTGATGTTTTTTTACTGTCTTACTATTGTGTGTTTGATGAAAACACAGTAGAAAAGACAGATGAATCATAACTGCTTAAAGTAATAAATCAATGTTTTTTGCTCCAGCAGTTTTCACTTCCTGCCTACTCCAAATCAAAGTTTGCAAGCAATTGCCAATTGCAGTTGAAAATAAACTGCACAAAAAAAACGACTGCGCTTGCTGTTTGATACATGAAAATTTCGAACTTTATTGTTCCAAGACTAAGGAAACAGTGTTTGAATCATCATGCCCCTGCATGGCCTTTATATTAATAGTAATATAGCAAAAATGATAGTAAATGAATATATATATATATATACACAAACAATTCCATCTCTAAGTGGATCCTTTCCATTCTGGAAGTGGGTCGGTCAAATCATGAGACAACTGACTAGTTCCACTTAAGAACCTGCCAATTAGATTCAGGTTACCGGTTATACCATGTTATACCTCCCAATGTGTCACACCCCAGTGTGCTGAATGCCTGGTGGGATCCGGCCGCTGCATTTTTTTTTGTTCAAAAAAGACTGTTGTTATAATCAAATTGAATAAAATTATGATTATATTATCAGGTCAAATATTAGTAGTCAATTCTGAAGAACTAAAATCAAAACCTAATATCAGAATCCCCTGGCTGGCTGGGTGAGTTGGCCACTTGAAAATAATTGACATTGGAAATCCCTAGGAGAAACACATGTTTTGCTGATTTTCTGGTGCTCCTTTTGTGCTCTCTGATTGTACCTTCTGGTGCTTCATCTGTGCTCTCTGATTGGACTTGCTGGTGCTCCGTTTTGGCAAAACCTCTGGTCCCTCTGGTGCTCCTTTTGTGGTCTCTGATTGTACTTTCTGGTGCTTCATCTGTACTCTCTGATGGGACTTGCTGGTGCTCCGTTTTGGCAAAACCTCTGCTCTCTCTGGTGCTCCTTTTGTGGCCTCTGATTGTACTTTCTGGTGCTTCATCTGTACTCTCTGATGGGACTTGCTGGTGCTCCGTTTTGGCAAAACCTCTGGTCTCTCTGGTGCTCCTTTTGTGGTCTCTGATTGTACCTTCTGGTGCTTCATCTGTGCTCTCTGATTGGACTTGCTGGTGCTCCGTTTTGGCAAAACCTCTGGTCTCTCTGGTGCTCCTTTTGTGGTCTCTGATTGCACTTTCTGGTGCTTCATTTGTACTCTCTGATTGGACTTGCTGGTGCTCCTTTTTGGCAAAACCTCTGGCCTCTCTGGTGCTCCTTTTGTGGTCTCTGATTGTACTTTCTGGTGCTTCATCTGTGCTCTCTGATTGGACTTGCTGGTGCTCCGTTTTGGCAAAACCTCTGGTCTCTCTGGTGCTCCTTTTGTGGTCTCTGATTGTACTTTCTGGTGCTTCATTTGTGCTCTCTGATTCGACTTGCTGGTGCTCCGTTTTGGCAAAACCTCTGGTCTCTCTGGTGCTCCTTTTGTGGTCTCTGATTGTACTTTCTGGTGCTTCATCTGTGCTCTCTGGTTGGGCTTGCTGGTGCTCCGTTTTGGCAAAACCTCTGGTCTCTCTGGTACTCCTTACGTGGTCTCTGATTGTACTTTCTGGTGCTTCATTTGTGGTCTCTGATTGGACTTGCTGCAGCTCCGTTTTGGCAAAACCTCTGGTCTCTCTGGTGCTCCTTTTGTGGCCTCTGATTGTACTTTCTGGTGCTTCATCTGTGCTCTCTGATTGGACTTGCTGGTGCTCCGTTTTGGCAAAACCTCTGGTCTCTCTGGTGCTCCTTTTGTTGTCTCTGATTGGCTTTTCTGGTGCTTCATCTGTACTCTCTGATGGGACTTGCTGGTGCTCCGTTTTGGCAAAACCTCTGGTCTCTCTGGTGCTCCTTTTGTGGTCTCTGATTGTGGTTTTTTTGCGAGGCGCACACGGTGACAAGGACAGCCGAAATTGGCCAACTTTGCCGTGGACAGGCTGTCTCCCAAAGGTGTTTTTCGGCACCTCTCCTGGTGCTCCGTTTGGTCCTTTCTGGTGCCTCTGCTGGTGCTCCGGTTGTGTCCTCTCCTTGTGCTTTTTTTTGGGGAGATTTTTACTTTGCTTGCTGCATCAATGAACAAAAAACTTTGCCCGATTTACTGGCATGAGTTTAGGATTTAGGGTTTAGGATTTTGCATGGCCGACCATACCGTGTGACCGACCGCAACATATCATAGAATCATATCCATGCGGCCCATGGTCCAAATCATTGTTGAATTCAAATGATCACACAGCACAACCTATGTCACATGACGCACTAAAATCATTCGCCATGAGTCATATGATTTACTGCGTCAATTGAAAAAATAAAATATACAAAAATGCGAATCATACTAATTTGGCAATAATCATGTTTCAAATTCCATTTGCCGATGCTGCCAATACTGTATCAAACAAGAAAGATTCATTGATTGTGGTATAATTTATGCTAAGCAATGACTCAATGGGATGTCAAAGCAATGGGATGTCAAAGCCAATACAGGGGATCCCAGTCTGGAAACTTTGGGGGGAGACCAATGAGACAGAATTGGAGACAGGACAGCACCTCAGGTGGTAGGATTCTTGGAGGGAGAACCATGGAAAGAAAGATGAGCTGGACACCAACTCCAAGCCACCTGATAAAACAAATGTCAAGGAAAAGAGGACCAAGACGTAAAGGGGGGAAAAACACCAAATGAAATGCTGAAAATTTCTTATCCGGGCTCCGAAAAGTTAATGTCATTCTGGGCAATTTTCCTGGTGCTTCATTTTGGGAAGTCCATGATTTGGCTCCGCACATCCGAAGGGATCCCCAAGTCACCATAAGTCGCCATGATGATTTCAATACAAAGTCATGGTCCAATCAGTGGATGATTTCGGATTACGAAAAACATGGGTTCCTTGCTGCAAATAAGGCACTGCTATTGATTGTCGGAGCTTCGAATCCTTCCAAATGCTCAGAAAAATTGCACGGCTGCGCTCACCTGTCGAGGAATTTCCAGCAGTTGCAACTTGGGAGTCAGGGCGAAGGAAACAACATCTTTTCTAGCAGAATTACAATTTTTTGTCCAAACGCTGACCAGAAGTTGGGTTCAACGCTTGGGTCAAGGATGACAATGCGGGAATCACTACCATTTTTCCTCGTAGCCTGTGAGTTGCCAAGGTTGAAAAACAAAAATCAAGCGACCATAAACATCCAGAACATGGAGCTGACATTTGAATTGCTGTTGAATTTGCAACAAAACCCTGAAACTGCAGGTTTGTCATGCTTTTCACTATATGGTGTGCATTGTTGGACGTCCCAGAAACGGATCAATGATCGAACTCTCTCAGAATTCTCGCCTTTAAGCTGCGTGTGCAAATCATACAGGCACATGAAATTGTCCACAATGTCCTTGACCGGCCCCGACTGGTCATGCGACGCTTTTATGCGAACCACAAGAGTACGCCTAGTATGTTGAATAGAATCCTCTGACAACAAGGAAAGACTATGACTGATTGTGTCTGCAATCTGTGCTCCTGAATTGCAGGATGTTATATCATCCCTTTAAACATCTGCCGGCGACTCTCTCAGCTCATCCGTTTTCCAGTCAAGGTGCGTCCCAGTTGTTAACGTTCACGGTCTCTTGGAGTTTCTCCAGGTAATTGGTGATGTCCTGTTTGTGCCCAGAAACCATTGGAGATCTGTACCATGGACAGCTATGATGTTTCGCCCTGTCATAGGAAGATACTAATCCAGAGGAACTGGAGAAAGCAGTGCAAGCACAGAGGGAATAGGATGTGGCAGGCTGAATCCGAAAGCAAGACAAGGTCCGGGGGTCGATGCCATATACGTTGCACTTGGATTCTGTAATGACTGGTGCGATCAAAGTAGTTGTGTTCATATATGTCTGTTTATGGCTTAATCTCGGCCTCCGGTGTTGGAATTTGTTCCAAGGTGCCTGGGTACGTGATCTAGTTTTGAAACCATGATACTCACTTTTAAGCATGGCCTGTGACTGTGCCAAGTGTAGGTTGTTGATGGTTTGTAGCTGTATTCTATGGTTTTTGCTTGATGTCTTGCTACTTGCCGGCAAAACAAAACCTTCTACCTTTGTGGTACATGACAACATACATCGGGTTAAGCGTTACCTTGTGAGGAATGGAAGGCCTGATTTCCTAGTACAAACTGTTGCTTGGTGTTTTTCGCGGCCTTGAAAATCGAATTCGCAAGGGGCTCGCGCTCCCTCAAAGAATTCAAAATCCTTCAATACTTTCCTACCATTCCTTTGATGCCTTGGATGTTGGAAATGGTGGGAAACCAACTAGAAGAGCAATGTTCACTGTGTGTTCTGTGACATTCCGTAGCGGATTTGCTATTCAGAGGTACTCCCTCAAGAAAACGGTTTCTTCGAGTGATCCCCACCCTTACACACTATATTCTGACATATTTCCTGACATGCCATCATCTGGATGTATTTATGGAATTTATGGCATATAATATGTATAATAAAATATATATATATTCTAACATTCTTTCTGGATCTTTCTGGCATATGTATCTGGCACATCTTCTGTCATTCTTTCTGACATTCTATCTGGTATATCTTCGGAGGTTCTTTGTGGTGGGGGTCCGGCGGAGAACACTCTGATCCGGAGCTCGCGGTTGACGTCCGGCAGGGAACACTCTGATCCGGAGCTTGCGGTGGAGGTGCGGCGGGGAACACTTTGATCCAGAGGTTGCTGTTGGGGTCTGGCAGGGAACGCTGCGATCTAGAGCTTGCAGTTGAAGCCCGGCGGAGGAAGGAGGAAGGAGGAGGGAGGAAGGAGGAAGGAGGAAGGAGGCGGGCAGGCTGACGTAAAATCTCACAACCCTCACCTGACAGGTGGGGAAAAACAGAAGTATTCCAAAACGGGACTAGAATATGCTATGTACTGTCTGTTTTGCCTGCCCTTGCAGCTGTGACATTCGAACAACATGGCGTGGCGTAATATACAAACATGTCTATTCAAGTGCTATTCATACTTAAACATTGTAACCCTGCAGCAATAGCCAGTACCACTAGAAAGCTAAAGGCGAAGATCCTATTGTTTGGCCACACAAACGAGGCCTGGAAAATCATGAAGGGAGACAACCTCTCTAGTCTGCGTCGCCTACTCTTCTCTACTCTTCTCTCCTCTGCTCTTCTCTATTCTTCTCCTTCTCTTCTTTCCCAGTCTACTGTACTCTTCTCTTCTATTCTTATTTCCTCTCTACTCTTCATTACTCAACCAAATCAACAATAATATCAACCACATTTTCTGGTCATCTATAACTCGGCATTTCTCCGCGAAACTTCCTTTCATGAGGCCACAGGGAGCATTGTAAACATCGCCTCAAGTTCGCGTGTGTCATTGGCCATCTGTTTCGGCGAGCATTTCAGGAACGCCAAAAAATCTCCTTGCAAGCAGAATCAGCAAATTCTCTACAGATCTATAATATAACTTGATCCGGATTACCGGCAGGAACTGTATGAAACTTTGTCGAATGCCATTGGCAGCCCGCTATACTCTTGGAAAACTGAGCCCGGGACCTGAAGAGTATCCTGAAGATAAAAGGCCGGGTGGTGAAGCTGAATCATGCTGAATCTGTCAGCATCACAAGACTCTCGAGACACAACTTCCTGACATGCATAGGGGTACCATTTTTCCCGAATCCCCGTTTCACTCTGGAGACTCTGGGGGTTTGGGGGTTGAGGGTGTGTTCGCCAGACGGCGCCAAACCGTTCGCAACCGTCCGCATCGTGTGGCTGTGCCTCTGGCGAATTCTGCAACTAGAGTCACTTTTGAAGGTTTCAAACGTCGCGTGGCTTCATGTCGCGTGGCAGGCGTGGCACTTTGTGACATTCCAGCAGGTTTCATAATGTGTCGAACATCGCTTTGTGTGACAGGCGCAAATACTTTTGCCTCATAAGATGAGTTGCGTTTTTTCGTGGCAAGCGCAACACTTTGGTGACATTTGGTGACCATTTTGCGTGGCAGGCGCAACATTTCAGACATGTGTTTTTTGCAAATCGCATTGTCAGGCATATGTGATGAAAATTGACGGAGGCCTGGCACGAAACATCGATTTTGAGGTGGTCGTAGGAAAATGTTGATTTTGAAGCAACAAAGTGTGAAAATTTAAAGAATTCTCGCACTAAACTAAACCCTCGTTTTGAGGCTCCAACATGTCTCGTATCGATTCTCTGGTTTTCTTGTAGCGTCGCCGTGTCGATGGGGGAAGCTGCAAGACCTCTCGTTTTCGAAGGTTTTCAAAGAGGTTCCAATGTCGTTTTGCATGGCAGGCGTGGCATTTCGTGACATTCTCATGCGTCTGAAAAAGTGTCGAAAAACGTTTTGTGTGACAGGCACAATACTTTTGCAAGGTTTTCAGAAGATGGCTTGCATTTTTCGTGTCCATCTTCATCCTGCGTGGCAGGCGCAACACTTTAGACTTTAGACGAGTTGCGTTGCGGGTTTTTCGTGAATCGCAATGTCAGGGCTGTATGACGTGGACAACGTTTTTAAATTGCTTGGCAAGCGTAGAACATGCATGAAAGTGTCATTTCGCTTGGCAAGGCAAGTGTGGAATGTCATTTTGCGTGGCAGGCGTCGCATTTGGGACACTCTGCATTTTGCCTTTTACACTCTACACTTTACATTTTACACACTCTACACTTTACACTCCAAACTCTACACTTCACACTTTTACACTTTACACTCCACACTTCACACTCTACACTCCACACTCGACGCTTTCCACTTTACACGCCACACTCTACACTTTACACTTCACACTCTACACTCTCCACTTTACTCTTTACACTCCACACTCTACACTTTACAATTTACACTCCTTACTTCGCACTTTACACTGTACACTCCACACTCGACACTTTACACTCCAAACTCCACATTTTACACTTTACACTTACACTCCACACTCTACACTTTACACTTTACACTCCACACTCTACACTTTACACTTTGCACTCCACACTTTGCACTCCACAGTCTGCACTCCACACTCTACAACTCTACAGTTTACACTCCACAATCCCCACTTCACACTCTACACAGTACATTCCTCACTCAACACTCCACTTTCGTCACACTCCACACTTTGCACTCCACCCCATTCCCCATTCCACACAGTCTACAGTGCACTGGTACGGTAACAGGGGAAAAATCTACAAGACTGTTCAAACTGATTTGTTTCACAAAAGCGTTCTAGGTGACTGCATTCGGGTTTGTGGGCTGCGATTTTCCACCAATTGTAAACCATCCATTTTGCGGTACCCCCGTTTATGGAAAACCCCATATATTTAAAGCTGCGTTGCTCAAAGCCAAGTTGCCAGTGGCTCTTTGCAGTTGCAAGTTCGTCAATTTGGTTAGCACGCGAGACAGACCAATTCCTTCGGGCGATCCAATCTCACCGACCCTCAACCAGCCCAATTTCCACATGCCATGACAGATCTCAGGCTTGAACAGAAGCCAAATCCTGCCTTCGACCTCATCGACTTTCCTCCTAAACTCATCAACCTGCTCGTTGAACTTCTTCAAGCCTTTCTTCACTGTTGGGAGTCTTGACAAGAGCTTGACAGCATCGATCAACTGGCTCTGCTTCTCCCGACCCAGTTTTTTAAAGGCGTCACCTTGCATTTGCGCTACCATGGTCTTCAACACTTTCACCTTGGAGTGAAATGAAAATATGGGGTCATTTTGCTTCAAAAAAACCGACGCTTGCAATCAGCCAGAAAGGCAGGCACCAAAGTTCAGCACTTGAGACCCTGCAGCTGTACTATCAAGTGGATTCACAGAGGATTCGAAACAAAAAATCACTTGGTTTCATCGAACCACTTGGTTTTGAGCGACCCCCTGTCATGTCCATGCTCATCCCATCCGCAAAATCCCAAGTCCAACCGATCAAGGCCATCTGGTTGGTGGTGCAACAACCATCTTGAAAAAATGATTTTGTATTTATTAATAACCCGGTTGCAATAATAAACCCATCTGTTATTTATAACCAATGACAACTAGGTATTTAAAACCAATGATTTGAGTCAATGGGAAGTATGACGTCCCATATATGAAATTTAAAACAAAATTCATGTTTGAAACTTGAAACCACCAACCAGCCATTGATTTGTTTTGGCTTCTGGGAGTTCCGACAAATTCCCTAGAGGACGTGATGTCTCAAGTGCCCACTCAGTCCAAGTCGCGAAAAACGCTCCAACTTGGGGGCGCAGTTGGGGTGGTATTTTCACAGCTATAACTATGGGAATTGGTCTTTTAAGCTCCAAATAAGTTGGGATATATCTCTTCAACCATGGGGAAATCTAACTGAGTGGAATTGATCAAAAATCTGAGGGTCTGAAAATGGGGAAACGCATGAATGGCTAGCTTTAATACGGATATTGACGATCAATGATGATAATCCATTGGGTTTTGGGGTACCCATTTTCAGACAAACCCGCGCCTGGGGCTTGGCGGCCGCATCCAACTTCTTCATCAGCAGCTCCAACCGCTGCGTGGCCTGCCTGACTGCCTGGTCCAGGCGCGCGTCCACGACCTCTGCAACAGTGTCGAAGGCCTTCTTGACTTCCACCTGTGCCATGAAAAAAACGATGCAACTTGGGCCAAACGGACAAATATAGTTGCACCTTCATGATGTGAGCTCAAACGCCCCATGAAACCTATTTCGGCAAAACGAGCAAATACCGGTGAAAGGCGCACAGTCTTTGCAACCCATGAACCGTTTGGCTCAATTTTCTCTCGCGGTTCATTTTGGATGAATTGGACAAAAAAAGTTGCGGTCATGGAGGCAGCTAGAGAACCTAGTATGAACCTAATCAGCCATGCAGGTGTTCAGAATGGGAATTTTATGCGATTGTGCAACCAGATTGACTGTTTGTTGTTGCTTCTTTGCTTCTGAATTCCATAGTTGTGACTGCAGAAAATCGACCCGCAGCAACAAGCGCACATACCTGCAAACGAGTGCAAGCTTAAAATGTGCGCTTTTCAGAATTCACGCTTTAGTGCAAAAACCTGATGAAGACCGCCGACTGTTTCAGGACATTAACTGCACAACCACAGGGCGGTGGCAATCTTGATGAAACCCTGGAAATGTGAGTGCCCGCGCTGGTGTAGGGATGCACGCCCATGTCCATGACTGAGATGGGTGGGGTTTGAAAGTTTGTTTCGTAGCACTTATTATGGCGGCATTGCAGACGAGCATTTTTTTATAAACGCGCATAAACTTTTGCATTCGATTATGGGGCAGCTGACTTTGATTTGGGGACATCACTGTTAGGTCTGAATTGAACCATGTATTTCTTCATATCCTAGTGCTCCCCATAGTTAGAACTCCCTGAAAGTAAAACTGTATGTTATTAATTAGTACAAGATAGTACAAGTGCGACATTTGTTCTACAGGAGAGGCCTGCGCACACCCGGACCTGGAATCTGAAAGCAGCACTTGGACCAAAACCATGCAAAGTTCATCAACAATATCGCCATACGAACGTAAATCAACATATGCTCGCCGAAGAGGTTCCTAATAATACCAATAAGAATCAAATTCCTTCACTAAGAAGTCAATTGTCCAATCATGTCCAGTCTGTAGCGTCGCCCCAGTACAAACATCAATGAAAATGCGCTATGTGAAGAAGTTCCCTGATAAGCGCATGTTTTAGTTTATATCCAACCAAGGTCAAGCACAATTTGCTGCCGAAGGGACTCCCTAATCAGGACCAAAGTACCTATATACAAAAAAAATTACATATAGTTTCACATGCATTTTCTGGCAACCTAATTTAAATCCTCAAACACATGGCCTCTTTCATTACTTCACCATGTTACCAGCTAGGGTCAATAATCACATTTGCCAGGACTCAGATTGAAATATGTAATGGAAAACTTGAAAATGGCAAAAAAACATTACCACAAGATATATAATTTCTATGTGTTAACTCAAGGATTTTGAATCAAACCAATGCCGAATTATAACCACGTATAGTCATATAGATAATTCGCTACAATAAGCCCAAAAATAAACATTGAGCGACTTGCTTTATGTTCCACACATATAATTATATCTCTGTGATTTACCTTGAACATAGCTATGTACTTTCTGTTCTGCAAACATGTTCATGTACCCAGCATGCACTGTTCACATTCCAAATTCCCACGCGAGCAAGAAGCGTTAATCCATTATCATGGTTAGGTAGACCGATTTTAAATGATTTTAAGACCCCAAGGTCCTCAAAGTCAGGATCCTAGATCATTTGCCGGCCAGTACAGGTTAAATTTCACATTGGGAAATGAACATGCAGCAGGGAATCATGGGTAGTCATGCATCACCAGATTTATGGGTTTCCGCCGAAAAAAAAACAGATCAGCAGAACTCAGGCGCACATTTTGTGATGTTGAGTTCCGCCGGAGAAAAAAAGAACAGCAGAAACCCTAAGGAAAACCATTGAACCAGCAGAAGTCCACTACACATTTTGTGATGTTGAGTTCCGCCGACCCATAGGTCTAAATACTAAGTTACGCCGGATTTTTTTCAGCAGAAGTCAGGTACACAATTTGTGTAGTGGAGTTCCGCCGAAAAACAAAAAAAACAAAGTCCGTAAAAAAAAATGCAGCCGATTCGGGGGCACAGGATCTCAATTCATCCGCCAAAAAAAAAAAGCAGATCTCATGCCGTCTCATGCCCCATAATCGGCCGCAACGGGAAAAAGGTCCACAAAGTCCGCAGAGATTTGTTTGGCAAACTAATCTGAGACTTCAATGCAAAGTTCTGAGCCCTAGGCCCTACCCTACTTATTGGCCATGGGTGGCACGTGTGATCGGAACTTGCCCGGGTAACCCTTGGAAAATCGTGTAGACTTGGTGATGGGCAATATAACCACCCATTACCATGGTCTGGCCCCATGCTGTTTAAAAGCTCCATGGACAAAGGGTTTCATTTAAGTATGCCCTTCGCCGCCCCCTAATAAATGCTCAAATCCACCCAAATAGGCACAAAACATGTTAAAGCATGCTAAAACTTGGCCAAAAAATAGTAATAGTGCAAGCGCGATATGTGTTATACAGGAGATGTCCGCGCACGCCCGGACCTGAAATCTGCTTCCAGGCAAAGTTAATCAACAGTATCGACATACGAAGGTAAATCAACATGTGCTCGCCGAAGAGGTTCCTGAAAATACCATTAAGAATCAAATTCCTTCACTAAGAAGTCACGTGTCCAATCATGTCCAGTCTGTAGCGTTGCCCCAGTACAAACATCAATGAAAATGCGCTATGTGAAGAAGTTCCCTGATAAGCGCCTTTCTTTGAAATTATATTCAACCAAGGTCAAGCACAATTTGCTGCCTGAAGAGACACCCTAATCAGGACCAAAGTATCTA
>Ga0126342_10005106_pt1 | contig 22750 bp, 20 predicted proteins | sample Cyp1metagenome_FD_92528 | JGI IMG/M metagenome (GOLD analysis project Ga0126342, IMG submission 92528) | Coral microbial communities from Lord Howe Island, Old Settlement Bay, Australia - Cyphastrea 1 metagenome | ecosystem: Host-associated > Invertebrates > Cnidaria > Coral ...
AGATGGGGAGATGGGAGATGGTTTGTTTGTGATGGGGAGATGGTTGTGAAGCATTTGAAACAGATGGCAAGCCTCAGCAAGATGAATCAGAGTTGGTTTAAGGATGAATGTGGATTCCCAGGATCAAAACATCGGGAAAAAAACAAAAGAAACCAAAAACAAAGGAATAACAGATATTTTGGGGACTACTTTGATCTAGCTATGTTCAGACTAGTCTGGAAGACATTGATGTTTTTGGTTTCTTTGTTTTTTTTGTGTGTGTGTGTGGTTTCAAACAGTTTAAGTTGTGTTCCATTAAAAAGTTTGTGCATGGAAAATGAGAAGCCAAGATTGCTTAAGATCATGCAATATATTTACAAGAAACCATTGCATATATACAAACAATTGGTAGGTTTGACGCAGGCACCAAGCCTTTCTGGTTTTTCATATCGATTGAGAATGGGAGGGACCGAAAAGGGATGGGATGAGGAGGATCTTTTTACGGAGATCTGATGGGGTTACCCTCTGGTTATGACTAACAGAGCTATTGAAAATTGCCCATTTATAGTGGATTTACCCATTAAAAATGGTGATTTTCCATAGCTATGTTAGTTTACCAGAGGGTAATTGATTTTATGGTTGGGACGAGTATCAAATGAATAAACATATGTGTCAACAGTAGTTTTGTTTGCTTAAGTGAGCGTTGGTTCATGGGGAATCTTATTTCATGCGGTGCGGAAGTGATCTACATATATAATATACATATTTATATATATATATATATACATATTTATTATACATTATACACATAACCAATAATATGGGGTTCCTGTTTGATGTGAACTAGTGCACGATTTCATATGTTTAATGGAAATATAACGGGGATATCTTGAACAGGTTCTGTCCACTCTGGTATTTGCAAGTGACTCAATATGTTTTACATATTTTTCAAACATCCTTTGTCCAGGACGACTGTAATTCATTTACATCAACCTTTTCTTGGACAGATGCTCCATGCGTGATACCCATGGATTTTGCTTGGTGCAAAGTGTAAGTGTAAGTGGAATTTATTTGTCCACGAGAAAGTTGATTAGACACTTAAGAAGGCTAAAAAAAGAACGTTGTTCTTAACATATCAGCAGAATTCCACAGAAATATTAACCCGTGCTCCTAAAAAACCATCCAACCTCCACTTCCCCCCCAAAAAAACACAGTTTCTCCAACCTCTCTTTCCCTTCAAAGCCATCATCCCAGGCTGAGCCACATCAGTTGGGGCGACTTGTGGCAGCCAAGCCCCAAGCAGCGCGTCATCAACGCCGTCCGCACCGGGTCCCGGGAACTGGGCTTCCGCCAGCACCGCCACGAGACCTTCGACGACCTGGCGATGCTGCACCGCGCGGCCATGGGAACGGCCACCGTGGCCACCATGCTGGGCAACGGCGGTGCCCGGGAGCTGTAAGGGCGGAAAACGGCGTGAAAAGGGGGGGAAGGCTGAGGGTTGGGTCTTATACACTCAATTCTGGTGATTTCATGTGTTTTTTTCAAGTTCAGATGCTTCAGATTTCATTTTTAGGGATGAGTCCCAGTGACCACAACGAGCAAGAGTTGGGTAGGTATGAACCTGGGGGATATACCTCTTTTCTCTCCGAGAGACTCCAACCGCGGGCAGACTGGAAATGCGTATCTTGTGTGATAGACACCAACACGTACTATGACATTTGGTCGTGTTAAAAGAGGGGGAACAGCCCTCAACTTATGGCCGTGTTGTTTCTTTGAATATCATGTTAAATTGCAAGGTGAATCCGTAGAATTGGGTTTTTTTTCAGTTGAACGCCACAGCGAATTGGGAGTTTTTCCAACAAAAAATGGTGATCAAAAATGGGAAAACATACTGTTGATCTGTTGGTGAACAAATCATTTTTTTGCATCCGTTGAATAGGTTATCTCTGGTGAAGAGGGAGAAATTCAACACCCCTTCGAATAGCCTGCAGATTGGTTATTTTAGGATGACCTTCCCATATTGTTACGCGTGTTGACTTGAACATTGTCACAAATTACAGCACATGTGTAACAAGATGTACCAGCAATAAAATATGAATAAGATGTAATTACATGACTATAATTACATGACTATATATATAGTGATTATATATATAGTGATTATATATATAGTGATTATATAGTGATCATTATGATTCTTAGCTCCACTAGCTAATTATATAGGTAACCAATGTGAACTACCTCCACCCGAAAACCCCAGTGAAACGAGCTGTCAGGCCAGGACTACAACGCCGCCTCCCGGCGCTTCACCGAGACGCCGCCGGAATGGGCGAGGCGGTTTTTGTTCGATTCAACCGGGAAGATCTTCGCGAAATCTTTGGGGGATACCCTCTGGTAAACATACAAAAAGCTATTGAAAATGGCCATTTATAGTGGATTTTCCCATTAAAAATGGTGATTTTCCATAGTTATGTTAGTTTACCAGAGGGTATTGTATGGGGGTTTCCTAAAATGGAGGTACCCCCAGTTCTCATCCATTGAAAAATAGGATGTTCCTAACATTTCCTAACTATAAAGCATCCAGCTATTGGGGTACCCCCATGACTATGGAAACTCCCAGATCCAGGTCTGAGGATTAATCATCTGATCTTGGGAAAATCGGAGATTTAAAATCCGTCTCCAGGCTTCTCCCAGGGATTCTCAATTGGTGTGTGGTTGAACCTGGATCCATGTTCGAGTTTTTGTTGACTTTTTGGGGCATGGATTTACATGGCCAACTAATATATATGTATATATATAATTTATATATGTATATATATATATATATATATTATTATGCATATGTATATTTATATATACTAAACATGAAGCCAACTTAGGGATCAACAAGGCACCAAGATTTTCAGGTGTGTCAAATGGAGTCATTTACCTCTCTAATTGAAGCTCAAGTCAGTAAGGCTTAGCCATGTAAGTAGGGATTCAGTAGGGTTCATGTGCAATCTGCAGGTGCTCTATATGATATCTATATGATATAGTATATGTATATAAATATATACTGTAATATACTGTAATATACTGTAATATACTGTAATATACTGTAATATACTGCATATAGTGATATTATCATAGTAATATATATATATATATAGCTATTTATACAGAATATAATATATATATATATATATACATACATGCATACATACATACATACATGTTTTGACATCGACACATGTATTTAAATGATAATTAGCCAGATATTCTGCGGAAAAAAAAAAAACAAATGCGCTCCCGCTCCCTACCGGTAGGCCGGGTGGTGCTGGCGCGGTGCAGCGCAAGGCGCCGGCGCCAGCCAAGGTGGGCAATGGTGCTGTGGTCGGGGCCCTTGCTATTGGATGATACTAATGATTAGTGTATAGGATGGTATATGTATATTAATTAGTATATGGTTGTTAATCATATATATATATATATGTAGGATGGTGAGTATATAGCAATTATACATGATACTCTTGGATTTTACTAATTTATATGGTTATAGTTTTGGATTGTAGTATTGGATTTTATTATGATATAATAGTAGTATAATGCTAATGGATAATAGTAATTAGACATTATACTATTGGAGTTTACTATATGGTTATGGTGGAATCTATTGGATACTGGATGATACTCATCCACTAATGATAATGGCTAGTATTTTAAAAAGGATGACGACTAAAAAAGGGGGGATTAAAACGATTTCATACAATTCATATCAATTCATTATATTAATTTATATTAATTTATGTTAATTTATATTAATTTATATTAATGATTTTGGGTTATACCAATGTTACGGATTATAGGAGACGATATATCCCAATGGATTAGGGGATTACACTAACCAGTATATATGGGATTATCACAAGTCATGACCGGGAATCCCTAGTAACCAACCAGTATAATGGAATGACAGAGGGATATTCAAGCTCCCTAGGACAGTTGGGGTATAAATATATATATATATATATTATGTATATATATATAACTAACCATTATATACAGATTACAAGGCATTATCGCAAAACTACATGTAGCTCATTTATTGGGGCAAACCGATTATGACTAACCATGATATATGGGATGATCACAATTTATTAGGGGGCGTCAATTGGGGAAGAATACCCTGGATTGATGAATTTGTTGGGACTTAGCTCATTGATTGGGGATTGTGATAACCCATAGTACGGAAACCTAGAAGAACACCCTCGTATTTCAGGAGATGGGATAGGCGTCTTTTTACAGTGGCTCGATCCGGAAATGTTTAGAATACTAAACCAACACTAAACCAAGGGGAAATCGGATTTAGTATATGATTTACTAAGCCTAGATTCAATTGGGGAATTAGAATTAGGGGGGCAGGGATTACCCGCTATAATTCATGAAAAAAAACTTTGATTTCCTGTGGAGATCTTCCCTTCAATCATCATAATGGTGATAGCGAGACTGGGTCAAAACTGAAACCCACAGCTGAGTGCAAAAAGATATAGATGTTTTATGAGTGATCCTTCCAGTCTTTGGTGATCAAAATTTGATCCATAGCGAATTTGGATGTGCTTCAATGATGATAATGATGACGGATTGCGTTTGCAATCCTGTTTTTGAACATCTTTGGATTGATGTTGTACTAAGCATCTAGCATCATATACCCTCTGGTTATCTAACATAACTATGGAACATCACCATTTTTAATGGGAAAATGCACTATTTCTATGGCCATTTTCAATAGCTTGTTGTATGTTTACCAGAGGGTACCCCACTTTGTTTTCCACATAGGGAAGATATCAGATAGCCATAGATGCCGCCCATGTTGTGTTGACCTTTGAGGCCCCGGCCCTCTTATCCCGGAGCCGCGTAGCGGTGGCTGAGCAGCTAAGACATGGCGGGTTTTAATGGGAACATCCTGATGATTCACTAAAATGTAAGAATGACAATTATGATACCCTGGTGAATCATGGTGAATCATGGTTCATTAATGGAACTACCCTGGTCTTCATGGTGTTTTTTTTTCTGGACTTTGCGGATTTTATGATGAATAGGGATTAACCAACAAACATATAGTTCAATCATGGGTATATGAATGGGACAATGTACCATCATTTCACATGTTGCCATGGGTTCAATGATTTACCGACTTACAACTTGTGGTGAAGTTCCATAGCTAAGGCACAAATTACCAGAGGGAAGTTACTATGGATTTGAGCCATTTACGCAACGACATTGATGTCAAACTGGTACCCTCTGGTAAACATACAAAAAGCATCAAAAAGCTAGTGAAAATGGCCATTTATAGATGGTTTACCTATTAAGAATGGTGATTTTCCATAGCTATATTAAATTACCAGAGGGCATTTGTTTTCTCATACAATCAGCAATTTTAAGTGTTTGTTCAAACCAAGGAGAAAAGTAGTCGCAGTCGCAACTAGCAGAACTGAGTGATCAATGCCAGTGATGTGAACGTCAAGCTGTTGCATTGTTTGGAACTTGTTATGTCACATGATCGCGGCACAAGGGCATTATCATGTTCGATTTCTTTACATTTCTTGCATGAAAAAGGATGAAGGCTGGCAAATAATAAGCACAAGAGAACGCTTGTTATTGCTGTTGCTTTGGTTCTCTCTTTCTATCTTTTTGGGTTGTTTTTCTATGTGTTCTCGCATTTCCTGAAAAAGTTAGAGCAACAGTCAATTGGAAGGCTTTCCACCATGACAATTAATATACTCTCCGGTAATCAAACGTGGTTTGCGGGAAAATTCACCGTTTACAGATATTCACAACTATAAACATTTGTTTGTGTTAGATGTTCAATTGCCACCTTTGATTACCAATGGGGGTACTTTCTGTATTTCTACCAACACTTTTGATGTTGGTACAAATTCATGCTGGTGAGATCTCCCATCTGTGGTTAGGACAAAAGTCATAGGTATCATCATTTGTTTCCATGTTTTTGCTTGGAACAATCTTAGGTTCCAATTTGAATTCCACAATATGTCCATATTTGTTTCTCCATATATTTCATGTTTTAATGTAGTGTTTGCCTCGAAAATCCATGCCATCTGCCATGCCATCAGCGGTTTTCGCATCCGCTCCGAGGAGGGCTTTGCCGGCCGCGGTCCGGCCGGTCCGGCGGCGAACATCTCCTTGCTCCAGGAACGCCAGTTGACGAGGGAGTTGGGAAGAACCTCCACAAAAACCTAGAAGTTGCTGTATGGCAAAGTATGGTTCTTTACCATGTTTACCGTTCGGAAGTGATCTAGTTTCATGGCTGGTTGTTGCATATCTCTGTTAGTTTACTGCCACTGCACCGTATTACCACAATAGAATGTGATTGGGATGATTTTGGGGATAACAATAAACCTCAATGGATTGAATTATTGTTTATGTAATGGGTTATTTGAAATATGCAATATATAATCGACTGGTTGGTGGTTTGGAACATGGCTTTTATTTTCCATAATATATGGGATAATCCTTCTCATTGGCTTTCATATTTTTCAAGATGGTTCAAACCAGCATCCAGTCGATGTAAATGCATATGAATGCGATATTCAGTTACAGTTAGGAAAACGACTGGGAATGGATTCAACCACTGAAAAATGGGTGAACCACCAAGATGCAGATGGGAAACCCATGATATGAACCACCAGTCAAGAAAAAACTGTAGAATATTCCTATAATCAGCCCAAAGAAATTTGATATAGCCAACACAAAATTGGTGTAGATATTGGGGATATAAACCACCAGCAATTTAACTAGTTTAATGGCGATGCAAAACCAGAAAATAATGGATTTTCATGGGATTTTAAGTGGGGAAACCAGCTTTCGATGGATAGTTTAGTAATGTTTAGTACAACTTGATTGCAGAAAATGGAGATATTAATATCTACCCTCTGGTAAACTAACATAGCTATGGAAAATCACCATTTATAATGGGTAAATCAACTATAAATGGGCCATTTTCAATAGCTATGTTAGTTTACCAGAGGGTACTTCTTTGCTAATTGAGTTTGTTGCAGGGTCTCTGAGATTGACCATGATGGTTTCATGCAACACTACAGGTTTGACGGTGGGTACGTTTACCTCTAGAAATTCAAGGAAACTCCCCTAGTTGTAAGTTGGTTATAACCCCCCGTGACTATAGATATAGCTACCCTAGATGCTAGTTATACGTATACATTAGTTATCAAGCAACTTAGCTATCTAGGGGGGGCCCACCATGTAGAACTGGTCTGGTGTTAGCATCCAGGATTTCCCGCGCGCATTGTTCAGCCAGCCATTTCCTCTCAAAGAAAAGCTGCGCTCCATGTGGCCGTCAGATGAGCCGACGCTTTGAGGAAGGGCGGCACAATTTTGGTGCGAAAAAGAAGAAGAGATGTGGAAAGTTGGAGGAATACCACCGTAAGTAGTGAATAAATCATCATAAATCATCGTCGTACCAGGTGTGACTCACTTATTATATTCTATACATACTATATATATATAGCTAATATTAGCTAATCATACTATATATATATGCTATACATACTATATTATATTCCATACATACTCACTTATTATATATATATATGGGCTAAGCCACTTGGCAGAGCTTAATGGATCGTTGTTGAAGCCCAAGCTGCATCCCCTGGGATCGCAATCCAAACATCACCTCTTTAGTTCGATGATTTTGCCACTCAAACCTTTGTATTTATAAGTTTTCCATACTTTCCTATGGTTTTCGCCATTGAAACCTCCATTTAGTTCGGGGATTTTCCAGCCAGCCATGTTTGATGACGCCAGAGGGTACAGTAATTCCCATGAATATACTGGTTTTTGGTGGTTAAATCCCTATTGGATCACGATAAAGTCACCATAACATCCAATAAAATCCCATAAAGTCATTTTTTTTCATCACAAAACGATAAAGTCACCATAACATCCAATAAAATCCCATAAAGTCATTTTTTTTCATCACAAAATTTCAAAACTCCCATAAAATCTCTATGAAGCACCTTTGAATCACCCTACCCTCTGGTAATTTAACATAGCTATTGAAAATGGCCATTTATAGTGAGTTTTCCCATTAAAAATGGTGATTTTCCATAGCTATGGGACAGTTTACCAGAGGGTAAAATCGTCAGTAAATCCACCATTTCGGGGTAGCCAAAATAGCCCAAACCGTGCAGCAGAACCACACCGAGGACTGCAGAATCAACTCGCGAGACTGACCTCGGCGCGAGCGCTGTGGCAGGTCACCGTATGATCAATGAATGGCTAATAAAAATAATGGTTACATTTTGATCAACAAGGTAGTTTTGATGGTTTTTTGAATGGTTAATGATGGTTAATAATGGTTAATCATGGTTAATAATGGTCCATAATGATCAACCATGGTTTTTTTTAATGGTTAATAATGGTTAATGATCCATGTCATTCTTTTCGTGGTCAACAACAGTCACCCAGTGACCAGTCTTTTTATGGACTCCGGACTAATGGTGGAGGTGTCCATCTAGTCATGGCGCCCAACCCCAAGTGATCATTTGAACATCGTAAACTTCCCATTACTATAATAGTGTACTATAGTGTACTATATACCATGATGATCTCAAATTTGCCCATATAACCTTGGAAAAAGTACACGATATCTTAATATCTTAATATAATAGTGTACATATATACCATGGCGAAATATGTTTTGATCCAAATGATAGTGATTAAATCGCCATGAATGATCATTGTTCTAATATAAATCACTATACCCATATACTCCGTGGTGCTGGAATATGCAAACCAACATTTGCTCCGACAAAATCATCCAGTTTTGTAGGTTTTTATATACCAGCACCATGGTTCGCAGATGAGTTATACAAGGTGGTGCCCCCCAGTTATAAGTTGGTTTATAAGTCCATTAACTATAGATATATCACCTATAAACCATAGTTATTGGAGTTATAACCCAACTTAGCTATCTTGGGGGCACCACCTTGTATAAACCATGCATTTTTTGAGGATCGGAATGCCCCAGATTTACAAAACTGGGGATATTTGGCTATCACCATGGAGACATAGAGGGTGTGTGTGGACCCAGCACCATGGAGAGATGGTGGCGGGGAAACTTGATTTTTGGCTTTGGTGGTAACCTCCTTTTTCCATCCACACTGGTTAATGATGGTTAATGATGGTTAATAATGGTTGATAATGATGGTTAATGATGGTTAATGATGGTTAATGATGGTTAATGATGGTTAATGATGGTTAATAATGATTGTTAGTGATGATGGTTAATGATGGCTAATGATGGTTAATAATGATGGTTAATGATGGCTAATGAAGGTCAATAATGAATGGTATTTTTTAATGATTAATAATGGTTAGTAATGATCCACATGGTTAATTATCTACTATATACTAGTATCATCTATCATCCGTACTGACATGTCCATTTCGTGGTGTAACCAGTTTTTTGTCACATCCTGAATTTACCTGAGTCTTTTCTTGGGTTTCCACCATGTTTCTAAAAACCACAGTGTTTACGAGGGATATCAGCTTGTTCATGAAAGCTTTGAAGAAAATGATTGGAAGAGTTTTTGAGATTGAGCAGAATCGTCTTCTTAGCTCAGATTTGTATAGATTTCAACGGGCTGAGTGGTGATTGCAGACCTAGAACTAAAACTTTTAGAACTATAGTCTCTGAAAAATAAGCTGAGGTTTGAATTCTAGGGCACAATTCGTTCAGTGAGTGAAAAGCCGTGTCGTTCAGATGTCCGCTTCACCTGAGTGTTTCAAGGGCAAGGACAAGCAGGGTGAGCGCAGAACACCCTGATGATATGTAACACAATGATGGACGATGTGCACCATAGAAAACATATAGAAGGCATACTGCAGCATAACCACTTGGCATTCACATTGGCTTCTGACTTGTTCCAGGTTTGGCATTCTTTAGTTGGGCAGTGAAACAACACAATAGCAGCCACCCTTCAACATACTGCCCCAAGTTCTGGAAAACAGCCTTCCGGTACGTGAGACTCCCCAAATCCAAGAGTCGAACCACCAACATGTTAGTAGGGATTGAAGACCAACATGGCTGCACTTAAGGGAAAACATGCATCCAATCCCGCATTTCAATTTTTCACTACAAAGATCTACAAGCTTAGTTTGAATTCTGTCATGGCTGAAGATGATGATCCGTTGACTCCGCATGGCCAGGCGCTGAGGAGCACCTCTGAAGCCTGGGATGGGACGAACTTGGCAGCAGCATGGCCACTGTGGCGAAATTATTGTGGGTGCTGATCTCACTATATCTGGTTGGTGGTTTCAAACATGGCTGGATTTAATGGTGATTTAATGGTGATAGTTAATGGTGATGAATGGGGATTGTAATGGGTTAATAATGGTTAATAATGATTAATGGTGATTACTGGTTGGCTGTTTCAAACATGGCTGGCTTTTATGTTCCATTTCATTAATATGGGATGTCATCCGGAATCCATTGACGAACTCCATCATTTTTCAAGATGGTTAAAATAAACCACCAAGCAGATATATTTAAGGCTGAGTTTGCTGAAACTGAGATATGATGTTAAATATGTTGAAATATATAGGTTACATTTCAACTGGATATCTATCTTTCAAACAGCAAGATTGTCAATCTATATGAGATTATCTGTCTATAGATTATAGATATCTATAGATTATAATGTAATATATAGACTATAGAATAATGATATCTATAGATTATAGATCACATTATCTATAGATTATGTTAAATGACATGACATCTATAGATTACATAGAATCTGTCTATATATCCATCCATCTCCATCTTTCAACAGAACCTGGATGGGATGCCACATTGATATCGCCGAGGCACCGCACGGCCAAAGTGAGCCGCGACGACGCCAAGTGTTTCTCCCGCTGTCTGGGGCTGCTGGTGGCGCAACAGCGGCAACGGATGGGGAAGGCGCGACTGGAGGACATTTTTGTATGGACAGGAGGACATTCTTGAGAATTTATGGATATGTGTGGATATTTATGGGGAAAAATGATGGTTTTCATAGGATTTGATGGTGATTTAAGAAGAACATGACTGTATAAATGGCGGTTTCGCCTTAGAAAAGGAGGTGTGAAACCTGATAAAACCAAAATTATAAATGCAGATACAATGGGATACATAACCAATGATATTACATTGATATTACCAAGAGTTTCGAAATCCCTGGTGCATGGATTTCATCGTCAAATATCGATGTACACCATCAAAATTGTGGTTCTGACCAAGAAATTATGGTTGATATGACTGATGAGTTCTGCAAAGGAGATTTCACAATCGTAAAAAGGTTTTAGGATGTTGTAGGAGTTTTCCTAGAATGGTACCCCTAGATCATCCATTTTAATAGGATTTTCCACTATAAACCATCCATTTTGGGATATCCCCATGACTATGGAACCCCCCATATCCTTTTATCGTGGTGTTGGAGCCCGGCCGATTCGAGCTCCTTCATGTCCGTGGCATTCACGGCTGGTCACGATTAAAGCATCCACCTTTTTGGCTGAGATTTTTGACCTGGATCCATAATGGCAAGATGATAGATGATGATGAGATAGTATATACAAATATACCCTCTGGTTATGACTAACAGTTCGCCATGGAAAATGATGGCCCATAGAAATAAATGGTGTACCGTTCTTAATAGCATGGTGGATCTTTCTATAGTTATGTTAGTTTACCAGAGGAAAATGGTCCATTTATAGATGGTTTACCTATTAAAAATGGTGGATCTTAACCCATGGCGAACTGTTCGTCATAACCAGGCCGGGTGTTTCCACCATCTCCAACTCACTGGCTGCTACTCATATGCTGAACTCACGAAGAAACCATCTGCAGTTGACCATCGAAAACATGGATGAATTGCCATCGCATCTTTAGTGACATGAAAAATAATGATCCAAAAAAAACAAGAAATCATCATCAAAAGAGCTAGAAATATCGTTTTATTGAATAGTTATGATAAATCTATTAGCTACTACTGTTCATACTCATAACCATCATCCGTACGTACCAATTTATGCACAAGTCATGTAAAATATATTGGAATGATACCCAGGGTGGTGGCCGAGTAAGGCGTCACAGATCACCAAGATGAAACTTTAAGGTCGACCCAATTGATTATTGGTTGGAAAAAGATATGCATATCTCACCGCGTATAAAGCTGCAAGGTGGTGCCACCCCAAAAAATGAGTGGGCATAACGGTAGAATCGTATAAAGCCGGCTAACGTTTTGGGGTTCTATCATTTATATCTAAAAAAAAAATCTATACCATAAACATCCATAAACCTATACTTACCCAAAAAAAAATATAGAAAAAGTCAAATCCCACTACCCTCTGGTAATTTGTTACATAGCTATTGAAAATGGCCCATTTATTTATAGTGAGTTTTCCCATTAAAAATGGTGATTTTCCATAGTTATGTTAGTTATGTGTGATTTTCCATGGAAAATGGCCCATTTATAGATGGTTTACCTATTAAAAAAGTGATGAACCGCTGTTCTTTTTCTGGGGCTTACCGGTGAGGCGGGTGACTTCGACGCTAAGAGCCTGGCATGCGTGCTGTGGGCCTGGGGCAAGCTGAAGGTGAAGGAGAAGGACGTTAAATTGGGAAGGATATATTAGATGTGATATATATATATATACGTATATATGTGATATATATATATATATATGTGGTTATGATATATGGTTATGATATATATATGGTTATATACGTATGTATATGACTATGCAAAGGTTATACGGCTATATAATGTTATATACATATGTATGTATGACTATTATAAGTATATATATATATACATGATTATATGACTACATATATATATATATATATATTCTCCTGAAGGTCAAGGTTGTTTGATCTTCAGTTGAGCAGTGGCTAAACCCCTGTTGATTGTTATGGAGGTTATACCACATGTTGTGCTAGCCTATATACCCTCCGGATCCCTCTGGTAAATTAACATAGACCCTGAAAATAGAAAGGTCTTACCTTCTGGTTAATTAACATAGCCATGGAAAATCACCATTTATAATAGGTAAACCATCTATAAATGGACCATCTATTCCATTACCAGAGGATACGAATCAACTGATCCCTCGCATTTGGGACAAAACCGAAAATCCGGTGGTTCGGAGGGAGCGGTTCAAAGCTATGGGGAGCCAGGGGCAGCGATTCAATCAGAGTTTCCCCACCACCGTGGTAGTACTGCAGAAAAATGTGGAATTCTGATTAGGGTATGAGTCAATACCTATAGATACATTTTAGCGGGATGAACATCCATTTACCAGCTATTTTGGGGTTCACTAGGTACCAGGGTTTTGACCCATCCCCATTAAAAAATGCTGGTAAAATCATTCAAAATTGAGATACTGTATTCATACATGTTCTAAAACTCGTTTTGAGACTTATTATAACTATATGGATTGGTAGATTCTACTTTTGGGAAAGTATGTTGGGAATGTGTCTACCACAACTGGGCAAACCTTGGGTGAGTAGTTTTGGCCACTATATATATAATTATATATAATTATATAATTATTTGAAATTAATACATATATAATATATACACATTCTTTGATACTTACTTTTAGAGCAAAAAGTTGCTGCCCTGCAAGTTATTGAAAGATAGGCCGTGACAACATACATTCAGTACTTGAAGAATCGAATAAATTGTAACGGAAGATCACCATTTTTAATAGGTAAACCATCTATTTCTATGGGCCATCTATACCATGGCTATGTTAGTCATAACCCGTGGGTAGTTGCTGAAGGACCCCGCTGGTTGGTTTGAGCCAGTGGCCTTGAGCAAAATGTGTTGATCGAAGCAACGTGGCCACGCCTGCACAGCCTCTTGTGATTTAACATGTCAAACTGGAAAACCCACCATTTCTCATAGGTGAATCATGGTAAATCAACGTAAATCATCTATAAGAGGGCCATCTTCCATAGTTAATCATAGTTACATGTTACGTTCATTTACCAGAGGATAAACGGGTTGTAATACACTTCTGAGCGGTGATATCCCAGCTTTCCGAAATAAATCTGTCCTGACCAGGTCAGGGTCTCTAGATTTTATAAATGGATGAATCAACTGAGAATGATTTTCCCATAGTTTTCCCATGGTTTTTCCATATGGTTATGGCAACTGCCCTCCTTCCTCCTGCTTCCCAGGACCTTCTGGAGGATCTTTGTCAACGGATTCCAGGCTCCCGAAGATGGTGTGATTCAAAAACCGGTGAACGATGGTGGTTTCAGAGTTCTTTAGAGCAACTGGTTGGGGGGTTCCAATATGGCAGTGTGTCAAAACCAATAGTACCCCTGTAGTTCACATCAAAATAGCTGGGATTTATGGATGTTCATCCCACTAAAAATGTATCTATAGGTATTGACCCATACCCATATGTTTCATCTTGAATTATTCATTGAGATGAAGAGCATATTCTTGGGATGGGTTCAAACCAACCTGAAAAAGGTGTTGTCCAGAAATACTAGGAGTTACTAGCAAAGCTCCAATTGTCCATGGATCATATTAACTTGGCCAAATCAGTTCTATACCCATTAGATTGCAGCTATATTCCCAGCAAAATTCCCAATGACTGTTCCCCAAATCCCAATTCACTCGGCCACGGCATCGTATTCCCGGTTCCTACGTAAAAAAACAACGGAAAAAGTATAAAATGACATTGTCAAGAAGTTAAAGTTTTCCATTTCCCATGGTTTCCCTATCATTGTATCATATTTTATCACTTGACCATGACAGGCATGCCAGGTCGCATCCTTCACTTCACCTGTCGCGACTTACCCAACATGGTCTATGGTCTGGCGCTGCTGCAGCACCGCGACGCGGTGCCCGCGCTCTGTGCCGCGGGGATGGGGAAGGGTGGGGGAAGGGAAGCTGGATGGAAATCCGGATAAAATCCATGGATTTTCATAGTTTTCTCAATTTGTTGTTTTTTTGTTGGATTTTTCTCAAGTTGTTGGTTTTAGAGTGAAGATGTATCTAGAATGAAGCGAAGAATTGGAAGAAAGCAGGATTTAAGTCCTACGTTTGGGTGGTAAAGGCATTCCATCCCATGAATGGCGCTATATTATGCTATATTAATGATACAGGAAAGATGGGAGGTAAAGGAGGTGGGAGGTGGGAGGTGTGACTGCTTGGTTGCACCCTTTTGATCCATTTTGCTGTTTTAGTGAAAGGGCCCATTGTTTGTATTCAGACGGCACTGGGTCTCATAGTAAATATCGAAATATGATGAAATGTACAGACTTCCAATAGCCGCCTGGTTTGATGTGATTTTTTAGAGAGACCCGTGTCGTTTGAATCGTTTTGAAGCTCCTGGACTGGATTGTTTAGCATCGTCGAACCCCAAGTTTTGCTGGCAATGTGTCCATTTCAATATGATTATATAGTGATCTCTGCACGTTCTTCCAAGTTTGCAAGCGTGCATACCGTGCTTTGGTGGCTTAACGGTCAACGATTTAACTTCATATAGGTGGGGCTTTCCGATTCAGCTCCATACAGGTAGTGGCTATGTGTCGACTCCGCAACATAGTTTGCTATCGTAGCAGCAATTTGCAACATATCCCTATCACATCCCCACTATATCCCGCTATACCCAGATTATGTGTCCAGTTTGGTTCTATTTTTGGATCACAGTTTAAAGTCTTTAAGGTTCTAAGATGTTTTACAGGTTTAAGTCTATGTATGAACAGCGCGAGGAGCATCCCAATTATTTCCATCAGACCTCCGTTTAGGGGTTCTATCCCACAGGGTGGTGCCCCATAGTTAGCCAAGTTGGTGCAAATAAGTCCAATGTCACTATGGTTTTTGTTGGTGATATATCTATAGTTAATTCAAAACTGGGGATATAACTGGGATTATCTATGGTTTTCATGGGATTATCTATGGTTTTCATGGGATTATCTATGGTTTTCATGGGATTCTCTATGGTTTTCATGGGATTCTAAGCCATCTATAACTGGGGGGGGCGCACCACCTTGCGTCCATCCACCATGTTTTCGCGTGTCAGGCGACATCCTCGCCCAGCGCTTGGATGAGGCCAACAGCCAGAGCGTGGCCAACGTCATCTACGCGTTGCGTGGTTGGTGCATCATCGGAGGACGCCTGATCTCTGAAATGGTTGAACCATTAAAGATATTGATGTTTCCTAAATCATCCATTTTCATGGTATTTTCCATTATAAACCATCCATGATACCCTCTGGTAAACATACAAAAAGCTATTGAAAATGACCATTGAAAGAGTGAATTTTACCATTAAAAATGGTGATTTTCCATAGCTATGTTAAATTACCAAAGGGTAGATGTGTCCTAAATCATCCATGGTACCCTCTGGTAATGACTGACATAGCTATGGAAAATCACCATTTTCAATGGGAAAATCCACTATTTCAATGGCCATTTTCAATAGCTATGTTACTTTACCAGAGGGTATTTTCCATTATAAACCATCCATTTGGGGGTACCCCCATGAATGGAAACCCACATATCCTAATTTATTGCAGGGTACATGTATCCCACAATGGGGAAACCGGCTGAAAATAAGACATCCCTAACCACATGATAATCTCGGGAAAGGTCAAAATTGGGTACAGAATTTTGGCTCAGTAAATGACAGATATGGGACGGTTGCCTTGGAATTTGCCTTCTCTCCCTGTATTTGCCAGTTCCCCTCTGGTAAACTAACATAGCTATTGAAAATGGCCATTTATAGTGGAATTAACCCATTAAATTGGTGATTTTCCATAGTTACGTTAGTTTACCAGAGGGTATTTGCCAGTTCATTTTTTTTTGGCTTTTGGAACCACAATGCTACGGATGGTTTACGACACAACGATGGGATGATCCACGGCGTTTTTTGCGTCCAAGGCTCTGCTTGCTGAAGGTGAAGCATCGGAATTTCCTCACTGTCATGGGAGAGAAGATTCCGGAGTCTTGGGCCAAGTGGTGACAGGTCACTTAAGTGATACATAGTGATACCCTGGTGTCCCTTGCAGAAACTGAATGTAAGATTGCAATGGGGTAAAGCCAATATTACACGTTCACAAACCTCTCCTTTTACCACCCATTTCTGGTAGTATTGGGGTATTGGGTTTAGCACATGAGGTCATCACACATCCAGAAAATTGATCCTAGATGTACACGGAAACTGTGGATATCCATCCGGCATTCTGGGGACTCAGATCTAAAAGGGGTCGAGGGGTCATGGTGGAGATGGCACATGAGAATGAATTGTCTCTGCACATTCGTAAAGAGTGGAAAACTGCTAGATAGTACAGGTAGGGCTACCACAGTCATCTGTGGTTTATAACCCTATCATACCCTATCTAACTATAAATTCTAAGAATATCCAGTGTAAAATCCAGCTAGATGTGAGATCAGGAGATGGCAACGATTTCAAAGGTTTGTAAGACTTCTTTTCAACGAAGGTATCAGGTAGCAAGAATCAGCCGTGGCCGCACAGATCATGACATCAGCTATTTGGTGATGAGTCAAAACCTATTAATGTACGTATATTAATGTGGTAAACCCTATAATAGACCTTTGCAATCCTTTGCATCTATTTGCGGATGGTGTACACAACCCATTTACGATGACTTTTGGGATGGTTTATGATTGGCTTTCCCACATTACAGTTTTGGGGGAGGTGAACATCGATTGATCTCAGCTATTTTTGGCGTGAAAACCAGAATACTAGGGTTTGAATCCAAAGCCATGACGTAGGGTGAGCAGTCGATAGTTTTGTCCTTTTCGATCCTTTCGAAGATGACTTGCGATTGACTGTCTTTCTCTCTCACTCACTTGGAGCCTCTTCTGGCCGTGGGGCTCCTCCATTGTCGCATGAACTAGATGGAGGTTTCTTAAAAGTGGTGGATCCCGAAGTCACCATGGGTTTTAATATTGAAATGTTCATCCATGACGACTGGATGATTCGGGGGTTCTTCCACTTTTGCAAACCTCGAATATGAGCTCCAGCATGAGAACTTGAGCACTTGAGATTCCAAGAACTAGATGAAACCACCCAACATCACCCAACACCAAACTCAGCACAGGATCGCGTAGCAGAATTCAAGGCTCAAGAGCTTCTTGGCGTAGCAATGAAGGGAGCAGTGACCAGCTCCCCTCATCTCCAACGATGGTGGAATCAGGGCTTGATATATTGGGGGGTACCCCATGTTACCGTAATATGTTGATTATAGATTCCCCATCTACATCTACCATCATTACCGAATAGATTCGAATGATGAATAGTTTCCTGCACTTCGACATGTCGAGATTTTTTCATTGGCCCTTTTTTTATGAATTCAATGAACTGGGGAGTAACCTGCCCTCCAAAGGTGACTTCCCCCCATTTAGATTAACCTCTGGTAATGACTGACATAGCTATTGAAAATGACCATGCTATTTTAATGGGTAAATCAACTATTTCTATGGGCCATTTTTCAATTGCAAACTGTTAGTTTACCAGGGTATATCCCATTAAATCACTATAAAATTCCATTAAATCACTATAAAATGCCATTAAATCACTATAAAATCCCATTAAATCACTACAAAATGCCATTAAATCACTATAAAATACAATTAAATCACTATAAAATTCCTTTAAATCACTATAAAATGCCATTAAATCACTATAAAATCCCATTAAATCACTATAGAATGCCATTAAATCACTATAAAATGCCATTAAATCACTATAAAATGCCATTAAATCACTATAAAATCACATTAAATCACTATAAAATCCCATTAAATCACTATAAAATCCCATTAAATCACTATAAAACCCAATTAAATCACTATAAAATCCCATTGAAACACTATAAAATCCCATTAAATCACTATAAAATCCCATTGAATCACTATAAAATGCCATTAAATCACTATAAAATGCCATTAAATCACTATAAAATGCCATTAAATCATCATACAACCCCATTAAATCACTACAACATCCCATTAAACCACTATAAAATCACATTAAGTCACTATAAAATGCCATTAAATCACTATAAAATGCCTTTAAATCACTATAAAATGCCATTAAATCACTATAAAATGCCATTAAATCATCATACAATCCCATTAAATCACTATAACATCCCATTAAACCACTATAAAATCACATTAAGTCACTATAAAATGCCATTGAAACACTATAAAATTCCTTTAAATCACTATAAAATGCCATTAAATCACTATAAAATGCCATTAAATCACTATAAAATCCCATTGAAACACTATAAAATCCCATTAAATCACTATAAAATCCCATTGAAACACTATAAAATGCAATTAAATCACTATAAAATGCCATTAAATCACTATAAAATGCCATTAAATCACTTTAAAATCACATTAAACCACTATAAAATCACATTAAGTCACTATAAAATGCCATTAAATCACTATAAAATGCCTTTAAATCACTATAAAATGCCATTAAATCATCATACAACCCCATTAAATCACTATAACATCCCACTAAATCACAATTAAAATCACATTAAATCACTATAAAATGCCATTAAATCACTATAAAATGCCATTAAATCATCATACAACCCCATTAAATCACTACAACATCCCATTAAACCACTATAAAATCACATTAAATCACTATAAAATGCCATTAAATCACTATAAAATGCAATTAAATCACTATAGAATGCAATTAAATCACTATAAAATGCCATTAAATCACTTTAAAATCACATTAAATCACTATAAAATGCCATTAAATCACTATAGAATGCCATTAAATCACTATAAAATGCCATTAAATCACTTTAAAATCACATTAAATCACTATAAAATGCCATTAAATCACTATAAAATGCCATTAAATCACTATAGAATGCCATTAAATCACTATAACATGCCATTAAATCACCATAAAATCCCATTAAATCACTATAAAATGCCATTAAATCACTATAAAATCCCACTAAATCACAATTAAAATTCCATTAAATCACTATAAAATGCCATTAAATCACTATAAAATGCCATTAAATCATCATACAACCCCATTAAATCACTATAACATCCCATTAAACCACTATAAAATCACATTAAATCACTATAAAATGCCATTAAATCACTATAAAATGCCATTAAATCATCATACAACCCCATTAAATCACTACAACATCCAATTAAACCACTATAAAATCACATTAAATCACTATAAAATGCCATTAAATCACTATAAAATGCCATTAAATCACTATAAAATGCCATTAAATCACTATAAAATCCCCGCACACAAGTTTGTTTGACACAACTGTATGTATGGCATTCATTGCCAAAAACAACTATGCACTATACAGAGTTTAAGCCTTTCATTGTAACATCATTGGTGCTTCAAACTATCAGCTGATGAATACCTCTTTGGTTTCAATACCTTCAGTTCTTGAGCTCCACAAACAAACTTGAGAATGAACAAACAACTTGTGACCGCAGATGTCGCAAAAAAGCCATTGTGTGATACTTGTGTCAAACCATATCATATCCTATCAAATATCTGTAGTTTTCCTTCTTTGCTTATTCTTACTTGTGCAGGATCCTTGGTGTACATATCTATATGTGTATTGAACAGCAGATTTGCATCACTATTTTTACCTTGTGGATGAATCTTTTTGCGCCCAGATCCTAAATCTTTCACGTTCATTTTGGAAATGATTTACTCTGTTTGTTGTGCTTTCGTCAATCACAAGAGGATAACCAAAGAACAAAAGACATGCATTTTTAGCAAAAAAGCATGCATTTTATTTGGTTGCCAAAAAATTACTTTAGTTGACAATTTACTAGTTTAAGTAAACTAAATTTTGCAATTTAATTAAATTTAGCCCAAAACTAAATTTAATAGAAAAAGAGACTTAGGGTAGGTGGTACGATGCGGGACTTGGTCATCGAACAGCTGGAGAAGGACATGAAGGCAGAGATCGATCGTGGGGATTCTCGGGTAGTCACGGTTCAGATGATTCAACCAGTCCGAGAGGGCCTGAAGGAGCGTCTTTTCGAGTTGCATTCAATGGCGTCTCAATTTCTCACTCGGCCTGCAGTGCACTACCTTCAAAAGGTCCTTGCTGCTACCAATACCGTTCAGGCTTTCATGGGTCAGCAGGACAAGCCCATTGTGGACATGCTGTCACGGGTGAAGGAGGGCTGGGCAATCTTCTCTCGGGATGCTACTGGAGCTACAGATTGACAGGGGAAGGTTCCTTCTTTGCTTTTCCTGGAAGCTGCGAGGAAGTGTGTGGCGGCACTTGCGGGTACGGATCCGTTAAATCAAATGCCATTAAATCACTATAAAATTCCATTAAATCACTATAAAATGCCATAGATTATCATAGATTATGAAGGGCAGCCCTGGATAGATCTTACTGGGGAGTGGTCCCCATGGGCCAGATTCAGCCATAAAACTCCTTGTTTTCTGGGTGTGAAGCCAAAACCAATGGTATGCTGGTTGGTGCTTTGGAACATGGCTTTTATGAATTTCCATTCATTTGGGAATGGAATAATCCTCCCAACTGATTCATATTTTTCAGAGGGGTTGGTTAAAACCACCAACCAGGTTATTAACCATCATTAACCATATAATAATAACCATTAATATTAACCATTATTAACAGTATATTAACCATCATTAACCAACCAGCAATGCTATGTATTTTGGTTGTGCAAACACCCCATCTATACAGATGCCGGCAAGTTGGATGCAAATGATGAAGAAAGTCATCGAAGTAGCATCCTGGAAAGATGGTTCTATCTTTTCGGGGGTTGCTATATATATATATACGTATATGCCAAAGAGATATATATATATATATCCAAAGTTTAAAGGATGAAAATCAAGCAACAAATATAACTGGGACACCACCCTGTAGAACCGGCGTTTTATTCCCTAAACCTGCAGGAAAAGCCACTGTTCATCCATATTTAATGGTAAAAACTATGGGCTCCTATAGGGCTCAAGGCAATAGGGTCATTGGACAATACTGGAGACTGTAAAACATCATCAAACAGTCCTTACTTATTATGTAAACACATCCCAAATCCCGCATAAGATGTTGGCAAAGCTTCCCTCTCCATATTTGCTGGCTGAATTTACCATGTTGATACTGAAATCCATCATGTTGCATGTCTTTCATAGGGTTTACTCCTATATGTGCCATGAAGCCCGGGTAAATTTCCCAATATTGGGGGATGATCGTCATGAGTTGATACTGTTTTTGCATGGATGACCACACTACATATAGCATGTTTGCACCATGGCGCATACACTCTGGTAATCAAACAGTTATAGATGAAATTAGTTGGGGGGTGCTTATATCATAACTTCATAGTATATACTAACTTCATAGTATATTATTAACCATAGTGTATATATATGCCTCGTCCCCGCTTCTGGAACCGCGCAAACCTGAATTAGGTTGGTAAAACTTGTCCATTCCGTGACGAAATTTCGTCGCGGAATTGACAAGTTTCATTAGGGTCATTATCATCATCATCATCATCATCAACTGCTGCCGCAAGTTCACATGAACGTTAACATCCTGCCGCAAGGTCACATAACCGTTAACATCCCACCCCACCCCCCCACCCCGCGTGTGCGTAGCATCAACTGCTGCCGCAAGTTCACTGAACGTTAACATCCTGCCGCAAGGTCAC
>Ga0126342_10005107_pt1 | contig 22748 bp, 21 predicted proteins | sample Cyp1metagenome_FD_92528 | JGI IMG/M metagenome (GOLD analysis project Ga0126342, IMG submission 92528) | Coral microbial communities from Lord Howe Island, Old Settlement Bay, Australia - Cyphastrea 1 metagenome | ecosystem: Host-associated > Invertebrates > Cnidaria > Coral ...
ATAAATGTCCCATAAATGTCCCATAAATGTCCCATAAATGTCCCATAAATGTCCCATAAATGTCCCATAAATGTCCCATAAATGTCTCATAAATGTCCCATAAATGTCCCATAAATGTCCCATCAATGTCCCATAAAAATGGCATCAAAGCTCCCCTCTTCGCAGCTTTCGCAGCTTTCAGATCCGACACCGGTCAGCCGCTCCACCTCAAAGAGCTGTCCCACAGGTGTGACCTTGCAGAATTTCCACTGGAAATATGGGGATTTCGACTGAGAAAATCTAGAAACCTTGGGATACCTTGGGAGTGGAAATGAGCAGGTCAACTGTTGTGGTGGATGAATATATCTGTAGATGGGTGAACCTAAACCAATTTATAACTGGAGGCTCAGTGTGTAGCTAATTAACAAACACAAGTATCATTTGGGTGTGGCTGCGGTTCTGGCATGATCAACTAGTTGATGTTCATGAGGTACCGTAAACATAAACTTGTTCTACAGTCTACATCTATTTAATTGATTTTAATCATATACAACCAATTACAACCATGTAATTATACACTTATGAAATATCTGAGCAAATAATATACAATAGATTAAAAATGACTGGCCACAGGATACGAACAATGAATATCAACCAAGGTGAGGTCGGCGCAAACTGGCCCAAAGCTGGAGCTGGGAATCACTCCCGAAATGAGATATCTGAAGGTACTATCATGGATGTACTGTACGTACATAAATGCATTTGGTTGAACATGGGGTGCCCAAGAATCTGACGCTTTATCATCATTTCCCAAGCAAAATCTCCATTTGGGGATATTTGGGGTATATAGACCCTATTTTCCAAACACACCAAATATGAGAGACAGTCAAGCGAATACCCAGGGTGGGTTTTCCAGACACTCCACGGAAGAACTCAGAAGATCATCGCCCCAGTTAGTACTTGAAGATCGTGCAGCCAGGAACCGTGAGTAATTCAAAACCATGGCTATGAGCCTGTATCCCTGTCATAGATTCGTTACACAAGGGATACGTTCTACTTCCAGCAAGATATGCGGTAGTGGCATGCACATCCAAATAGGGGTCCTGATTGCATGTTTGGGCTGTCCACTTAAATCCTACGGATGCGGTAATTCTCAGTGCTTCTGGAGAAGATGAGGAGGGGGAAGTGTTATAAATCAATCATACACACGACATGCAACTTAGATTGAAGATGAGTTGTTTGTCAAGATGGATTTTACCTTTTATAAGCCACACCAGAAGGTCAAGGGATGTCTCCAAACCAACAAGGTCTGAGCCCCATTTCTTCTAAATGGGGCCCCAATGAGCCCAAGTGACTCCTGCAGGCAATCCTCAAAAACATTGGTAGTTGACCCCATAAAATACCTGGCAGTTCTGGCCCACCAATTCTCACTGCGATTGCTTCTGTCCCTAACGTTGTTGATTGAATTCCCATTCTCCAATTATGTTGCTGAACTCGGCTTAACACCATGTGTTCATGGACATGTTCAATCCAGACTTTACTCGAAAATTGATGGTAGCTCCTCATCCATAGCCAAAACATAAAAGAACCGTCCCAAAATTCATATGCAAGTAAAACCAAAACTGTAAAGCTATCCATTTACTGGGCCAAGATGGTCCATCCAATCCGGCTAAGAACTATCCAAGGTTTGATCCAGTAAATGGAGGTTTCCTAAAGGGAAACTCCCAGTTCAGTTCTCATCCATCTTATGTTCGGATTTTCCATGATAAACCAGCCATTTGGGGGTACCCCCATGACTATGGAACCCCCAAAAATTCCAGCCATTTTTGTTACGAAAGGCTAGCGCTTCTGAGCTTCCCACAGCTACTGGCAGGCTGGTCTGAACAAAGCCATCGCCCTGGTCAAGTCGTGAGGGGCAACTGCAGTAGAAAAGTCACCGAAAAAATGGGGAATTACCAGTCTTTTAGGTCTTGAAAACAATGGGGATTGGAGATGTAAGATCATCAGAAGCCTGCTGCAAATGGTTGGCTGGATGATCGTTTCAACCCATCTAAGATGATTTATTCAATATTAATCAAACGGCTCAATCTAGCCCAATCATCGGGCAACAACTGAAATCATAGAAGAAATATATATATATAATGATCACCAACAAGAGCATGTGTTTAATGCCACACCAAATGTAGAGTCAACACAGTTACGCCTTATCAGTGTTTCCAGAAATGACAGTGAGAGTCACAAGCCACTAGTGATGGGCAAAACCGGGTTCAATTTCTAGGAACTGACCCTGCACTTGAACCACAGAGCACCAAACTTACTAAGGACTTCACAAAGAACATGAAGAAAGTGACCTTTTGGGATGCTCAATGTTCTTCCAAGGCGTTTTGGTTGGTGATTTCCAGACCTTCCCAAAGAAGATGAGATCCCTAAACTCTTTGGGTATGGGCCAAGAATGGGTACCCATTCCAAATTTAAATGAAAATAATGACTGAACATGGCCAGTCCCTCGGTGGTTTTTGCACACTATTTACCCTCTGGTAAACTAACATAGCTATTGAAAATGGCCATTTATAGTTGATTTACCCATTAAAAATTGTGATTTTTCATAGTTATGTTAGTTTACCAGAGGGTATTCCCTTCAACTAATATTAAATATCCTCGTGGATACCTTGGTCCAATGTTGGATATTCTGACGCCCATATGGGCAGCTGCGGATATCATGATATCCCTTGGATGAAGGAGATCACCATGATATGATGGGCCATTTGGCCCTGGTTCTGTCAGTGAAAATCCTATGTTTGGCTTCTAAAAATATGTTTGGCATCTCTGATGGGATCTCTTTCCTCCAGCAAAGTCATACAAACTGATATAGATATTGAACATCCAGCATTTATGGATGAATTCCTATGTATGCTCATGGTAGATGTTCGCGCCCAAACCTAGGCGCCAAATGCTCTGCTTCTGTTCTTTTAGGATATTTAAGTATATTTTATATAGTTCACCAAAGAGTCCCAAGATATTTTCGCAGTACCTACCCAGAGAAAAGATCTGAAATCCCAACTCCGCAATCTGGGTTTGTCTGAAAATAGGCTATATTCCCAATGAAATAGCCATTAATTCTGGGATAATGATCAGCAAAACCATTGGGGAAAATGGGGTTTTCTCTATTTTCAGACACACCCATCTGGGAAAAAAGCCATCCCGCCTTCTGAAACCAGTGCGCAATCTTCTCCTCCACCTTCACCACATTGCCCACGGACTCCTCAACCGTGCCCAATCCACCGTCCCAGGGTGAAGAGGACAACCAGGTGGTACAACCAACTATAATAAGCAAAAAGAAACAGCAGTGACTCAAAAAGCACAAGTTACAGTATATAACTTCCTCAATGAAATAAGGTTTACATGTGTTTTACAATTTTTACACGGGCACCATTACGCCCTGGCTGGTACCATGTTTGTCCTTTTCACATTTGTACACGCACCTTGAGGGTCAAGGAAAAACGAAGAATATCCCTTCGCACTTCACAGGGGGTTGAACCCAATGTTGAACGCCCGCAACATCCGCAGGCGTCAGAATTCCTGTGAAGCACTCCACTTTGGAATCGAACAAATGAGACGTGAAATCAGCAGTTGCATCATGATAGAAAAAACACACCCCAAGGGAAAATCCTAAGCCAATCCAAACACCCTGATCTTTTTCCCAGTTGCACATCGGGCATCATGGGGCCGCGACAGTCGCAATTTGAGGCACTTCTCCGGTGAAAGATGTCTATTTCTCGTCGGGGTTCATCCTATGCAAAGCGGACACAATTCAACCAAAGTGGCTGAAAGCAGTACTTGCTATAGATATATTTATGGGGAAGTGTCAGTGTCTGCACATGTATGTGTATTATGTATATACATATATATATATATATGTATATATATATATATGTATATATGTATATATATATGTATATATATATATATATATACATGTATTTAAAATACATGTTTATATACATACAATTGGAATCAAATCAATTACATGTATATAAGATTGTAAAAGATTTACGCGTAGTTGCGGAAATATTGCACAAATCAATAGTAGATATGGAGAGTATATGAACACTACCTAAATGGCTAAAAATAATAATAAATATATAATAAAAACATGTGTACAAATGGGTTCCAAACGAAGCGAATAGGTTCACTAGATCCGATCAGAAGTGATGCATGAGAACTGGAACAAAATCTTCCCCGCAAGTGACACTACAGAAGACAGTCAGTCCCTTATAGATCGTGAGCTTTTAGGGCAACCGTGCAGCCTGTTTGCTCAGTTCAAAACCTATGACAGGTTAAAGGTACCAAGCACAAACACTCTGACAACCGCGACAGAGCTTTCACCTTAGGAGAAGTTTTGAAAGAGTTGGCATCTTGTGGTCTATCTAAATTGAGACCTGCATTCATCAAATTCCATATGTACAGAAACCATCGCAGTGTGCATCCGTCACTTTGCTTTGTGGCACGGGCCAAGCGAGTGCAAAGATCCAGCGATTCAACTTGATTCGACTCCGCATGTTTCAACGCACCTATTTGAAAAACCATGAGTGGCGCGTATCCATTGAGTTCCTTTCCACAGGAAACAGTTTTCAATCTATCTGGATAAATTAGAATAGTTCGCTAACCTGAAAGGAGGCTTCCTCTAAGATAGCTACCCTACTACTGTAGCCATAATTCCAGTGAGGTCGCGACGTGAGGTCATTACAATCTATCCAGATCTCTGGTTTGAACCTTTCCCGCAAATAAACACTATGAGATCGTGGAATCGTGGATCATCATAATCATCATCATCATCATCATCATCATCGATTAATTGAGAAAACGATGTCTGTGCCACAAAATATAACAAATACATACAAATACAAGTCTAAGTGGAGAAATGCCTCCGATGTTCGAAAACGACCCCATTTTTATGTGTCTATGATTCTGGTTGCATGCACAAAAAACAGATCTACGTTTACACCATTTGTTTGCCAGATATGTCAGTTCTCTCAGATATATGATTCATCCTCATGTCAGTTCTCTAAACCATCTTTTAATTTTACCGATGTGTCTAAACTTGTGTTTTACCCAGTATAAATCAGGGTTACTCCATTTCCAAACAAACAATGACAAACCCCTATAATTACATACATACATGTATGTATGTACATATCTATTCATACGTATATATAATATATATATATATATATGTAGATAAATAAATCAAGCAATCAATCAATTATTAGTTTTTGTGAGTTGATTGATGAATTTCAGATAAATTAAGTAATTATATGTAAATGCTAAGTAATATGTTTATCTGCTACCGCTTCAAGTTCTTCGTTTCCATTTGCCATGCGGGTCTGGTCTCCGGAACGCCATGGAGCCCTGACGCGACGGTTTGGCGGTTTGGGGAATGGATGGTTTTTGTTGGGTACCTCCACTTTAGGAAAACCATATTTTTAAAAAGGAACACATTCAGAAAATGACATCTGAGAATCATTTTTTCCTGGAAAAACAAATTTTGCTTCAGATGTTTGAAAAGCAAAAAATAGTGATTACATATGATTACAAACCATCGAATACGTCGTTTCAGATCTTCAGCCAGGACGTTGGAATTTGGGATATGCTGGTGTTTCTCAAGCCACTGGGGTATCCAGCTTAATCTTGGTGTTCCCCATAGAAAACGACCAAGGAATTGGATGGTTTTAAGGGATCCCCCACTGTTGGATAAACCCAAATTGACTTTCAAACCTGTTGGGAATGGAAAATCCGCATTTTCGTTAATGGTGATAATGGTGTTCCATCATGTTCCTGTACATATGTACAGTTATGTACAGTATTAAATATACTGGATGCGTAAATATTCCTATGTTTTTCTCCATTAAACATCTTTCCTCTCGCCCAAAAAACATCCGTACACGCCCAGGTCGTGACCTTCAGTGTACGACTCCAGCCTCATGGCCATCAACAATGCTGGCTAGGAAGAAAAAATCGGGACATATAAAACAAATCAGAAGCTTACTAAGAAATGGTTGATGGTTGCCAGTGCTGTCATGTGTATGTCTGTCTGTTGGTATGTCTGTATTCTGTGTGTATGTCTGTATGTATGTGTGTATGTGTGTCTGCATGTAGGTATGTAGGCAAGAAGGTAACGTATTTAGGTATGTAGCGTAATTACTAGTTATGTAAGTATGTATGTATGTATGCATGTATCTATTTGCCTACCTATCTACCTATCCACCTCACTGCCTCTGTGGCCAGATGCCTTGACTTCCAGCGTCCCCCATTTGATGGGGTCATCTGCTACACAGGGCTTCATGTTCTGCAAATGGGCTTATGGATTGGTGCCCCAACTCGAAAAGACAATGGAAAACCCAACATTCAGGAAAAAGAAAAACCCTAAGGGGGTTACAGCAAGAACTTTTGGCTCCGCAAAAAGACCTGAGGCCTGTATAGAGATCCTGTGCATCTAATGAAGGCACCCCTGCACAAGACCTTTCTATCTATCTATTTATCTGTCTGTCTATCTATCGATCTATCTATGTATCTATCTATGTATTTATCGATCGATATATCTATGTATGTATGTATGTATGTATGTATGTATGTATGTATGTATGTATGCATGGATGTATGTATGTATGCATGGATGCATGCATGCATGCATGCATGCATGCATGCATGCATGTATGTATGTATGTATGTATGTATTTCTGCAACGACGTATCTATGTAATTGCGTATCTATGTATTTATATTTATGTATCTATGTAATTACATATCTATGTATTTATTGATCTATGTACCTATGTTAGATCTATGTATGTATGTTGGATCTATGTATCCTTGTACACTCTTTCATGGAGTATTTATGTTAGATCTGTGTATCTATGTTAGATCTGTGTATTTATGTATCTATGTATCCATGTGTCTATGTATCTACATATCTATGTGTCTACAGTATGCATCTATGCATCTATGCATGTATATATCCATGTATGCATGTATCCATGTATGTATGTGCTTGTGTATATGCACATGTTCATGTATGTATATATATATTTGTATCTGTATGATTGGTATCATCAGAGTTTGGGAAATGGACTGCAAAAGATGGAATGAAACGTATTGCCCTTAGCATAAGTGTGTTTATAACATGTTATAATGACCCATTGAAGTATGTTTGAGTGGCCAAAAAACACTCTTTTGCAACTGTAGGAACATGTTTCCAAGGAGTACTTTCTGGTAGTTCATAGGTCATAGGTGTTCTCAACCAAGTCCTACTGAGCCTACTGCAACATTTTCGGTGGTGAAAACTCAGTTGTTGGTGGCTGAAACCTCCCACTTTCTGCCGGAGAACCCACCGTTGTTTGTTGAAAAAAAAATACATCGGAGTCCCGCGCAGACGTGAAACCAGGTTCCCCAGCAGTGCGGAGAAAGTTGCCAAGAGTGCAGAGGTGTCCTTGGGATTTGACAAACCAAACGATGTTATTCAGCAACAGGTGCCACATATCTTGGCGTTGTAAGTCTTGGAATTTTGCGAAAATTTGGAAAAGGTGTTAGAACCTAGAACCGAATGATTCCCAGATTCAGAAAATCTTCGCATACCACATTTTCTCATCGCACTCCAGACCTGGGCTTAGATATATTGCTTTCATAAGCATTTCAGCTCAATTTTAATCAAAGAGTTGGGTCATGGAGACGCCGATGCCCCATGTGTGTGAATTTTAGCGTGGGGTGACAACGAAAAACAAAAAAAAAGTGGTGTTGGGCTGGCTTTGGGGTTTGATTTTTTGGTGGTGGCCCTAGGTCTTTGTACCAGCCACACATACTCAGAAATCATCGCACCGCACAAAATCGTCGCACTCCACAGATGTCATCGCACTGCACAGCGGTTGAGTACACATATATACTTAGAAATCATCGCACTCCGCAAAATCATCGTATACTAGGTAATGGAACATATTTCAATTGTTTTTATCCGGAAATTCGCATGCTTTTTTGTTTTAGCAAAAACGGTCTGGAATCACGATTTCTGGAGTATGGGGAAAGTATGGAGAAGATGGAGTTCCCACCTGAGACATTGGCAGTTTCAGATACTATCGCATTCCATGCCCTTTTCGCTCCAGATGTTTTTTCCCTTTTTGGCACCCCAGCAGGGTCTCCGGGGCCGAGTGGGAAACTTTTCTGGTGTGTGACAGAAAAAATGAATGGTGTAGCAATGTAGGGCCTATTGGGAAGGCCCAAGGGGGCCATGTTTTTTTTCGCATACCAGAAATTATCGCAGTCCAGGGTGTCATCGTACTCCACGGTCTGACAGAATGATCTTTTGGGGCAGGAACAGGTGCAGTTGACAATGCACGTGCCAGAAGAAAAGGTGCGCTTGGCAAACATCATGAAACCCAAAATTCATCTCAATGGGTCTTTGCAATTTTCTAGATGTTCCAAGCCATTTTGGCATGAAGTATGATCGGCCCTGGAATATGGTTAAGAAGCTGCTAGAGTTGTTCAATGCCCAATCCAAATTGAAAAAAATCAGATGTTATGCAGAACATGTTACAAAGTGACAGGAAATGATTTTTTTTCTGCAACAACACTGCAGACAGATTTGCCATATATTTGATGGATTTGACCCAAACAGTTTTAAACAATGCGGATGAATACAATGATGAAACCAGCAAAAAATTGGCTTAAAATGTTGGAAACCAATCCAATACTACCAAGTCGTTGCTTCCAAAAAAAGTTGTAGGCTTCCGGCGTTGCGCCAACTCCGGAGGAGCCAGCAGAAAGTCGTGGTCCACCTGTGGCTGCGAAGGAACATCGGCAGGGTCATACGGAGTCATAGGTACCATGGTGGAAACTATTGATAAACATTGCATATGGAGTATGGTCATCCGTCATGTAACGGGAATCTCACGGGTATATGACGTAAATATAAGTCCCTATCCAACTTTTGAACCGCGGCATGTAGTGTCAACTGCACTCTCCTGTTCCAAACTCTGGTGGCGGGTACAGAAGAGCCTTGAAGATGCAAATGACATCAAAATATCCTGTACACAACAGGTCGCAACAAATCGTGCGAAATGAAATTCCGAATTAACCACCAGCATCTCGCCTTGCCCGGCCTCATCCTTTTCATGAAACATCATGAAACTCTGATTCATGGTCAATCGTTTATGTGCAGTCTTCTCAGGAAGGCAGTCAAACTGTTGACATGGGCAGAATGCAATGGGTTGTTCAGAGACTAAGCACCGTTGAGTCTCAAAAGGTAATCACAGATTCATTGTTGCATCCTGGTTTGGTATGACAGATCCAGACGGGACTGGCGTTTTCAGCAGAAAGGTTGACAAATTATGAATCAGGTAATTGATCAGCAGTAATAGACAGGGATTTCACCAATCAAAATGAGGTCGTCAGCAGTGAAAATACGTCTGTTTCTTTTCATATCAATGAGAGATTGATTTCACAGCTATTTCGGTATAACACCATATAAAACCAAGTACGCTACCATGGTTTTGACCATAGCCATACAATCGTCAAACAAGGTACTGTAATTCCAACAGTGTACTTTCGTGATCTTCCTTGACACTCCGGGCAACAAAGTAGAAACTATCTGTGCTGCTTGGGTCTTCCCACTTCTTATGCGGGCACTTTCGCTCAAAAAAAACAGAAATATGAGCCAATGTTGATACACTTGCGGGTTGCTGTCCATAGCATTTATGTGGGCCTCACCCTAGTTGCATGAAGCAAGGATCTCATGATGTTCATCCAAAAAACATTCTACAATGTTTTATGAAACAAAAGAGCCACAGACAAGTTGGAACCTCGCTAAATGATGGAGGAAACCTCATCAGCCATCCACACGGTCCACGACCGGCTGTCGGAAAACCATGCCTGCGGGAAGGGAACCACCTTGCAATCATTGTTGGACCTGAGCTGTTCGCAGGGCGCGTCTTGAAAATGTGGTCATGTTGGGTATAGTATTTTGGATGTTTGGTCACAGATATTGCATTTTACGACCATGTGGAATCATATCTGGTTATACAGATGTGTATAAATATATATATAATTATATATATATATATATGATTAGGTGGAATTATATTTTGCTTATAATCCTCAACATCTGATATCATATACATAATATGGTGATAGCTGCATTGGGAATGATAACCAGCAGACCTAAGATTCAAAATGAAAACAATTGACATCACCGTCATGGGGTGTCAAGCGCACAACATGGTAGGGTTTAGGGTGTTTCCAACAACAGTGGGTATAAAGACCAAGAAAACGTGGGTAAAATTGCATCAAAACTGGGATGGCAAAATGAAGAAAATACCCATGTAGTCCTTGATGCAATAGGCATTCACAAGCTGGTTGGTGAAAATTATGAAAATTCCAGTCAAGTAAAATTTGACACCGGAGACGATATAAAAAATCGTTTGGTAAAAACATAAAATGTGAATCCATTCATATACCATTTCTGAGCCATGCCCATTTCTGTTGAGTCTTCATTCTGGTTTCATGCTCTCAGCTCAGCAGCATGACTGATGTGTCACCTGAACGACCTCACCAAGTCTACCAGTGCAGCACCTTACAGCGAACCTCCATTCACCGTCCGGTATCTGTACCCTCCGGCAACCAAACATGGCTTGCTGGAAAATCCCCCTATTTATGACATGATGTTCCCAAAAAAAAACATAAAAAAACGTTCTTTCGTTCGGGGATTTCCGATTTCCATGTTTGAGTACCCGAAGGAGGGTGACAAACTTGAGCATTCACCAAGCATTGAACTGAGCCCCAAACCTTTGCATCTCCTCCATAAATGCCTTGGACTGTGCCAAGGGAATCAATTTATCCTCCTCTCCATGCAGGATGAGGGTCGGAAACGGCAAACTCCTCACCTGACATCTGCAGACAATCGGTGATTTGACCAGCGAAAATTGGTGATTTGACCAGTTGGATTCTTAGCTTCAAACAGAAATGGCAACAATGGATGGGGTAGCGGAATCACACCATGGAACCATGGAACCAATGGAACCCATGTGATGACCATGATCACTGTGGGGAAATCATTTTCCAAAACCCAAAGAGTTGGGGGAGTCCGTGAATGTTCTCAGTCACTTTTTAATGTTCAACCAATCTGGCTCAAGTGTCATTCATCAACCCAACACTCTTGGTGATTCTAACATCGTTCCACTTACATTCACCCTCCTTTGTCCTGACGTCGGCCAGTGAGGTAGCCACAATTTACATATTGGGATAGAATAATGATGGACAAAGGTGGAGAAGAACAAAATCACAACCACGACAATAACAACAACAAGAAGAAGAAAAAGAAGAACAAGAAGAACAAGAGAACTAAAACAATAAGAACAACAAAAAAAAGAAAACGCACAAGAAGCACAAGAAGAAGAAGAAGAAGAAGAGGAAGAAGAAGAAGAAGAGGAGCACACGAAGCGCATGAAACGCAAGAAGCACAACAAAGCAACAAAAGTAACAAAAGCGACACAAGCAACAAAAGCCCTACACAATAACCCCCTATAATCAACCATCAGAATGTTGGCACTTCAAATGCCAAATCAGTGTCGCCTTCGAATGCCAAACATAGTCAAACTTGCGAAATCAAGGAGGGAACCAAACTACCTACAATAGGTGAGGCCACCGTTACAGTAGCTAAGTTGACGCACATAGCTTGGTTCACTAGTTTGGGTTGATTTGGGGCATATAACTATAGTAGTCATGGGTTAACGGGGGTTTGTGGGGGATATCACGATAGTTGATGGGTTATAAACTTCCAAACATCATTGGGGGGTCTAGAAACCTCCGTTCGCACCTGATGCAGCGGCGACTTTTGGTGGAGTGCTTCCTGGCAGTTACTGACTGGGATGATCCTACAAGTACGGGATCGAGGTGTTTTCGTTGATGGCAATGGTAAGGTTTTAAAATCACCTTCAGAAATCCCTCCAACATGATGCTTCACTACTAGTTGTCTCTTTAAAGAGGTTTCACTCCGAGGTTCGTTGGAAGGGGTTCATTTTCAATGTAAGCTTTATATCCCTTTGAAACTCAAACACGGGCTGATACAACAGACGGACAAGTCATGTCTAGACGTTTGAAACGACACAGCCAGCTGCGGCTTTGTCCAAATGGAGGATCCACCCCTTTGTCCATGGCCATGTTCACAGGAACATGAGGTTTTAAGCATGATGGCTGTTGGGTGTTATGTTTCTTGTCAAACAAAACCATGGTATATAACTAGGTTATATACATAATGACATCAAAATACATATTCATATGCATACACTTACACGTAATTATGCATATACGTACACATAAGCATACACGTATTTGGACCTATACCTTTCCTTATACCTATACTTATACTATTTATACCTAAACCTATACATACTTATACATACACGTATGCGTATACGTATACATATACATATACAGATACATATATTATTAATTATTATTATATATTTTGGGGGTATGTAGATTATGTAGTATGAATAACTTTTTTTCAGACAAACCCATTTAGCCCGAATGTCCTCACTATAGAAGGCTCGCAGTAGATGGGAACCCAACCAAATCGCAGGTGTCTGCCTCACGCGCAGGGCTGCAGCTGGTTACCCCCATGGCAACACGGACACCCCCATGGGTCAACCATCGGTCACTACCGCTAAAGGCGCTTACAAACTGGGGCAAGTTGTATTGAATCAAGGCCTTTTGGCACGCATGAATCATGTGTAAGGACACTTTATCATGTGTTTAAATATGTTTTGTTGTCAATTGGGATTGTTGGAAAATTCACCCATTCCATCCACTGGTGTAGCACCATTTTCCTGATGGCTCACTCGAATGGCAAATTTGGAGGATTAATCCCCCAATTTCAGACACACCCAAACAATCCAATTCATATGTGACAGATGGTTATCTATCCCCATGATATCCCAATCACATCCCGATATCCCAATATGTGTTGCTTAAACCATTTATAGCAACCTCCAAAAAGATCGAGAAGTTGGGAAGCTGGAAAATATGTGGGCAACATGATCCAAAAACCATCCTGGAAACACGTTGGTTTGCCACCATCGGCGTGGTATATGGTATCCCGCTGAAGTGCCTGCGCCAGCCGGCATGAAAGTCCAGGTCAAGCACAGGGTTCAAAAGCACCAAGCCTGCAAACGCAGACACCGCTGGGTAGAAAACATGAGGAAATTCACCAGAAAAGATTGAGATTTTCTAGAAAACATGGGAATAATCCAGCCAAATTCAGGGCGTCAACCCAACAAAAAAGAAACCCAGAAATCGGAAAATCATAAAGTATATCGATATTATCAGATATTGATATTGGCATTAATATTGGCCACCACGATGAACATCGATGACTTATGTTGAATATCGCGACTCTGGGGATTCCCCACATCCTGATCCTTCCAAAATAAGCTGTCAAAAAATAGCATGTTTCAAGAAAAGATGAACAAGTTATCATTGGGTTGGTTTAAGGGAAAATCTACAGGAAACCATGGTTTTTACCATCAAATATAGGGCTTTCCTGTAAATTTTCCCATCATCCAATTCTATGAAGTTATCAATGAAACACATTGAAACCATGCCATGAAACTATATTATTCTGGGGGGTACAACTTATAAACTCAGTTCTCTTATGTTCTCTTGTCCTCTATATAGATCCGACCTGTAAAATAAACAGATATCAGCAAAGATCACCAAAGAAACTATCCATCAGTTACATCATCATGTTTTGGGGGGATTTTACATAGGGATCCGAAGTCATGTACCCCCAGTTCTCATCCATTTATATATGGCTGGTTGGTGGTTTTAACCATCTTGAAAACTATGAGTTCGTCAATCGGTTCAGGATTATTCCATCCCAAAAAAATGATGGAACATAAATAAAATAATCCAGCCATGTTTGAAACCACCAACCAGTCATCCATTTATACCCTCTGGTAAACTAACATAACCATGGAAAATCACCATTTTTAATAGGTAAACCCAGGTAAACCATCTATAAATGGGTCATTTCGCATGGCTACGTTAAATAACCAGAGGGAACATGTTGTTTTTCCATGAAATCAACCCATCCAGGGAAAGTCCCACCTGCCAGGCCCAACTCTCGGCCGCGCTCCAAGGCCGCCATCGCTGCCAGGTGGCCTCCGGCACTGAGACCCCCCAGGACGAACCTCGGCCGCGAGCGGCGGCCGAGGGTCACAACGCAATGGTGTTCATAGAATATATATATATATATGGTATACCACTGGTGAACTGATATAGTAATATTTTAACCAATCATACATATATGTATATATATAACGTATGTATGTATGTATGTATGTATGTATGTATGTATGCATGTATATATATATGTATATATATATATGTGTGTGTGTGTCATGCCATGAAATATATCAGTGGTTAAGATAAACTGGTTAATGTAAGTAGTTAATGTATCCTGTACCAAAGTTTGATTGATATAGTATTAACCAGTGATATAACATATATATATATATGTCATTTAATATACAGTATAACTGGTGAATTGAATTTTATGGATATACTAGATTAATGATATATCTCTGTTTGTGTATAGTATAGTATGAATATGTATTATTACTGGGTGGATAATTACTGGTTAATATAAACTACTATTATGTATAGTATATGTAATATAATCTGGTAATAACTGAGTTATGGATAATTAATATAACTGGTCAATACAGGTTGACAATGCTGCAACGAGGTCAATATCCAAACCAGTCACTGTTATAGTACTGCAAAAGATGTTAACATTGCCACACAATATACTGGCTAGTATGTGTTAATCCCTTACATCCCTTTATTTAGAATGTATTACTATGTGTGCAAGGGATTATATTATATACACATATTCATATCACATAAAGATAAGCATTGAAGCAAATAATAGCCATTGTTGTTCGCGATATCATACTGATGATAATGATTATTCTATAATGATCATGATCATGATGATCATTCAAAGTTCATTACGATTGTTATGATCATTCTCATTAACAGAGAAAGCAGTCGTATTAAATCTTATTAACCGTTGTATGACTCTCATCACGAACTTGTCAACTATTGCCCCTCCTCGATATATATATATATATATACATAGTATATCATATTGTCTTCAAGATTCTCTAAGAGAACTAAGACAGGATGGTGACTGTGATGCAGCGTTTTCAGTATTCGTTTAGAAATGGAGTAACCCCTAAATGGCGATATTTGGTTGGGAAAATGAACCATGATGCTTGGGAAATTGGTGTTCAAACAAACCCATGCAAAATATCATAGTGGTTATATATATATATCGCGTTCTAGTTGCTCCAGCAAATATCCCCATTAAATCACTCACGATGTTTGGGTATCCTCTATCCAAATCCTGGAAAATTCTCATTGCACCCTGCCCAAAAATCAACCATGATTGAGATGCCAGACCGGTTGCGATCCAAGCCAAGCTCGTCTGCCTCGAATGGATGGGAATCTCTTCTGGCAGGGCTGCAATTACGAGGGGAAATATGTGTATCGCTCCATTGAATTATACAGATTACATATGGTATCTGAACATTGTACATATATGTACATATATATATACATATTATATATATATATATATTATGTACATATATTATAAATATATATGAATCTGTATATGATTGTCACAATTCTATGGCTAGTACTGAAAACTGCAGTGGATTCATGGTTTTTTTGTGCACATTATCAGTTCGGTGCAAGCCATTGTCGTTTCCTCGTTATGGCGTACAAACTCGACCTTCCGGTGGCATTGTAATGTCGACCCAATGGGAGAGCCAATCAACCGGCAGCCAAGCGGTAGGGTTTCCTGGGAAACGGTTTCCCTGTCGAGGTATGGTTGGACCCGGATCTTTGTCCGAGTTAGTTGATAAAGTCATTTTGAATTTACACCCTGCAACACCATATGTAGTACGATAAGGATTCTTTGTTGGCATTGCGGCATTGGGTTTATGATTTGTCAACACCAACCAGTATGTCAGTATGTCCTTTTGGAAGAAATAGCTTTGGGATATTTTGGGATGCTCTGGTCATGGTATAAAATGAAACCATCATTATGTGGTCATTAACATCATTGACCGATCAGCCTGCAACCTTTTTGCGAGAACAATTTAGCCGCCAGGTCTTGAGCGAATGGCGATGAGGGGAAGACCCTCGGGAAATCTTCAGATAGAATATCATAAAATATCATAGGATATCATAGAATATCATAGAATAATTATCATAGAATAATTATCATAGAATATCATAGAGTACTGTATGTTCATGTATGGAGGGGCCTTTGGAAAGAAAAAAATCGACAAAGCTGTGATTTCTAGCAAGGGCCACAACCAACTGCCCACGACCCGTTTTGCACCTTGTCGGAGAGATAGCTGACACACCTCTCAGCATCCTCAACAGCATCGAACGGAACGTCGGCGCGAGGATGAGTTAGCCTCGCTGGAGCCGCAGGCTGGAGCCATTGTACACTGGCTGAATGCCCAAGAAATCCCAATAGGTTGTACAATGAGTTGTAATTACACAGTGAAGATTCATGTTTATAATATTTTATAATGAGCTGTGATGAGTTTTCGAGAGTTGTAGCAATGCCCAATCTTTGGATATGTTTTAAAATTTTTAGTGAGGTTGGATTGGTTGCTTAACCTCTGGCTAGCCCATGGCCCAACGAAGATCTTGACCTTGACCGGTAGCAGAGTTGCTAGAGCTTGGGATAAAACCAAACATCACTTACATCGTAGCCAGCAAGGACAGCCTCGGCTGCAACAAAGAAGGCCAATGTCCCGAACCCGGTATGGATTGATTCTCTGGCCGTGTCACCATCTTTACCATATACCCTCTGGTAATTTAACATAGCTATTGAAAATGGCAATTTATAGTGAGTTTTCCCATTAAAAATTGTGATTTCCCATAGTTATGTTAGTTTACCAGAGGGTATCAAGTACCATGGCTTCGACACGCCATCCCCAAGTTCCCTGTCTCCAGGTGTGGCCCAGTGGCATCAATCGATACTGGCATGTGGCCACTGCCACCCCAAGTTCCTTGGAGACTGCCTGGCAAACCATCAAGGTTTTGCATGTTTCATCAACTCCAATGAGTCCACCCTTACCCTCTGGTAAACTAACATAGCTATTGAAAATTACCATTTATAGTGGATTTAACCATTAAAAAATGTGATTTTCCATGGTTATGTTAGTTTACCGGAGGGTAGATATAGCTAAAACATCCGCTAAAACCACAAAAATTAATCCCTTTCCCCTAATCTGGACCAACACCCTCCAGAAACCATGGTTTAGTAGGGAAATGTGTACCTATTTGGAGCCCACTGGGGGTGTCTAATATGGAGAATGGGATCACGTTCGTCCCTTACGCCCTGGTTTCTGCGGGGTAGTCTTAGGGCTACGAGATTGCCCACCGGTGATAGTTCATTAATAATCTATCATGAACAATTATATAATTCAATCCTCAATCATTAATCATCAACATAATCCATCAATCATTGATCATTCATCATGAAACATCATCCATTAATCATTCATATACATTAATCCATTAATATCCACAAATCCATTAGGTCTAATATCAAATTTAATCCATTGATGTCCACTAATTCACTAAGCGTTACCCTCTGGTAAACTAACATAGCTATGGAAAATCACCATGTTTAATGGGTAAATCCACTATTTCAATGGCCATGTTCAATAGCTTTTTGTATGTTTACCAGAGGGTAAACCTCCATTTTCCTATGGTTTTCCTATGGTTTTCCTATGGTTTTCCTATGGTTTTCCTATGGTAATCCATTGATCTCCAATAAACCACACATCCTCCAGGCCGTCGCCTGCGCATGGTCGTAGAACTGCGAGGGCGACCCTGAGATCCAGGACCTGCCGGCGGCTCGTAAGCTTCGTGTTGGTGGTAAATGGTCAGTGGTCGTCGTAAAAATTGAATGTGTATGCCTATATGTAGAGACATGTGTATATATATATATATACATACATACATAAAATCATACATATATATATATATATATATACAGTATGTACGTATACATATATATATATATATGTACATATATATATATACATACATATATACATAAAATCATATATATATATATGTACGTATAGTATAGTCATCCTGGAGTAGATTGAATATGGACATTATTTTAAAAAAATGACGGTGCCATATTCTACTTCAGGATGACTATGTTTATGTGGATTATGTGATCCATATCTTGGAAACCCACCCATCCTAGGTGCCCAGGCCCACCATGCAGCAGCACCACGCAGCCTGGTTTTGACCTTCGCCGTTGGCCAAAACTGGGGGATTTCACCATCAAAAAAAATGGGGATAAAATGCGGATAAAATGGGTATATAATTGATATCATGAGCATATAACCAATATTCACCATGAAAATACTGAAACTTGGGATTGTGGTGTTCATTTGAGGAGATAGTGATTTCAACCAGCAACAAAGGGGAGTTCGCAAGCAAAATTCTCCAAGCGTGGGGATTGCAACTGCCACTATGCTTGACCGCCAAAATTAGAAACTTAGTATGACTTAATGGTGAGTGAAACACCAAAGATATATATATATATAGGATATTTATGATGGAAAACTGATAGATCATACTGGGCGGTTATGCAGCACGTCTTTTTCTTTGAGATTAAGCACAGCGATTAAATGGGAGTCTGTGCCCAACACTGGGATGGTTTTCCTGATGGTTGTAATGAAAAAACACATCTTGACATATAGTTGTAATGATCATGGTTAATGATGGTTGATGGTTAATTAATAATGGTTAATGATGGCCAATAATGGTTGTAATGTAGTGCCAAATAGTTTTGGGTCGAAAAGTCTTTGAACATATATGGAGTTTCAGTCTCATCAAATGTGGCCAACTGCCCGTCAAGCCAATGGCCCCCTTGCCGTTGATGACCAATGCGGTAGCACCCAAAAACGTATTGCTGTATGATCTACCCATGTGATGTTAAACAAGTTACTTGTGATGGATGTGCGAAGTTTGCCGTTTACTGACCGTTTACTATATTGTATCATATGTTGTTCATATGATTTTACAGTTACATTGGTTATTGGTTGTATCCGAATTAGATCCCCACTATATGCTGGGGGCAAAACCCATGGTGCACGACGGGCCGCATCACCAAGGTGCTGGTTTTTCAGTGGATGAAAAACCTGGAGAAACCTTTTGAAAATATCATCCGATAATCATCAAACATGGCTGGAAAATCATTCCATGGATAGTTTGCTACGATTTTTCCGACCAAAAAAGCCTCCAGTTCGGGGATTTGCCATGTTGGATGACCAGAGGCTATGGAGAACACATCATCGAACCACCATCCTGGTGGCACACCACAGCATCTAAGTAGGTTGGAGCCCATGGAATCCCAAACATTGTGGGCAATCGACACTCAATGCGAAGCTGCTTATTGGTTAAAAAAAACAACGTCAAGTAAAGTATATCATCCATGGGTGCCATGTTGGACATAATATCCTCTTCTTTGATGCTTGACGACCCATTTCAGATCCCGAATCCATCTTCGACGCTAGGATGTGGTCCCAAGAGATGTCCTCAAATGTTCGCAGCCATATGGATCCAGTACATATATCGAGGTTTCCATAGGTTTCCTAAAATAGGGCTACCCCCAAATCATCTAAGTCATGGATGACCATATTAAACCATGTTGTATCGGAACCCATGGTTTTGTAGATCCCCCATTTTAGGATATACCCACTTGCTGAGCAAGTGAGAATCATTCACCAATCTGAACTCAGGTCCTATTTCGGAAATAGTTACGCCTTACTAGGCGCATCATTTACCGTGGGGTCGCAACGTGAGGTCGTTATAATTTATCCAGCTACATGGTTCTATTATATATATATTCTACTATACCAGCTATAGATATAGCTATGAATGGTTCATTATGGTTATAGTTATAATTATGTTCTATTATAGCTATATGGCTATGAGTCAAAACCCTGGCACCCTTCGTAAGCTAGAATAGGTGGTTTCTATGCAGGTGTACTCCCAAAATATGGTAATAATTTGTAATCATAGGTTTTGACCCATTCCTTTATGGTTCTATTGTGGTGTAAATTATACCCACTGGTAATTCAGCATAGCTATTGAAAATTGCCATTTATAGTTGATTTAGCCATCAAAAATGGTGATTTTGCATAGCTATGTTTGTTTCACCCCCATCGGCTCCACATTCATCCGCTCAAGGTGCTCAGGAGTCGTTTCTTTGGGTCGTAGCAGCTGCAAGTGGAGGTTCTCGTCTTCTGCGTAGGTGTGCACCTGAAACTGGGGTATCAATGCGGTACTGGGATGTTTACATATGTATATATATATTATATATATATATTAATAATATATATATTAATAATATATATATATTAATATATATATACATATGTACTAATGCAATATATTACCAACTTAATGTGATATTGGGTTTGTCTGGGAATGGGGGAAAATATACATATCGTCTCATGTAGCATATGGAAATGAACTAAGTAAAATTTGAAATATTTGCAGGTTTCCTGAAATGGCGGTACCCTCGAATCATCTAAACTAGACCATTTTAGTATTGAAAGCCATGGTCTTGGGGATCCTCCATTTCCAGAAACCCCCGTTTTGAACATCATCCGGAATGGACACTGAACGAAACAAGGCCACTATTCACTAACATGAAAACCACCACTCATTACCGCTTACGTTGCTGGTGGAAATGGCACTGTTCTGTCCTTTTTAATGTGTATATATATACATATATATATATATCGTATATATATATATATATCGTATATATATAGTATATATATAGTATATCATATATATATGAATATATATATTTATGTAATGTTAAAACATAGTATTTCAGAAACACCGATGAACAAATGCTCAAGCCGCCATTGGTCGGCGAACACCGCCCCTTTTTGTTACGTCATCAGCAGCTGCAGGGCCGCTAATTCGCAGCCTAGGGGAGCTGTGAGTCGTCGTGTTTCATAAGTCAGTCGAACTTAGAGCATCTTATAACCATCAAACCAGTTTGGGCTTCAGATATCATATGGGAACTACTTCAGATATCATATATGATCTGCCCATGAATCTCGGAGGTATTCAGCAACAACATGCAACAAGGGAATCAACGCAACACAAAGAAAGGATGGCTGATGACCTGGCTGATGAATTGGTGCCCAGTGGCATCTGCTGAAAATTCAAAATTCATGCCAAAAAAAGATCAACAAATTGATTCAACATGAGTAAACCATCAAACAGTTTGCCATTTTGGGGTATCTAGATGTCATTTTTGGAGAAAACCGCATGACTTTGAGATACCTTGCGGTCAGAAAGCCTGTCACACTCTACATTGCGATATGCCTTTGGGTTTTCAGTAGGCGGTCGCAAAACTGCCCTACCCGACATCAATGGTACGATATAGAATAGATCTCTTTACACATGTGCTCGTTTTTCCCCTGCAAACCCATGACCCCAAATGGAAGGACTTCTCGCCATGTGCATTCGGGCTGGAATGGCTACAAAAAACAGAAGCTGTCCCGCGATTTCAAGTTGCATTTGATACCCTCTGGTAAACAAACACCGCGTTGTGAGAAGGTAAATCATCTATACAAATCAAAATGGATATAAATGGTGGATGTTCAATTGTGTCTGTCTGCCGGAAGGTAACCTTCACTCCTTCCACGGCTAACAAGTTTAACTAATGCCCAACAAAAGGCAGTAACCTGTTTTGGCGCCCTTCACGCACCAAGAAGCCCATGGAGCGCGCTAGAAATGACACCAGGAGCAGTAGCAACCCAGTTCCAAAGCCTCACAAAAAAGGCCCAAAGTTGAGAGGATAGTGAACCCAACAACAATCTGCACCCAACAAAGAGGGGAAAGAAGGGAATTGAATCAACCCACAAATATATATATATATAAACCAGAATGAGGTATACTCAGTGCTAATCTGGTTCCTTCAAGAATAGTGTCCTCAAAATTAAATGTTTATCCTCATCTTCCTCATGAAAATTGCCCTTTCTGGGCAAACCCCTCCAACTCAGCACTGTAAATCCAAATGTTAAGTCGTATAGCAAAATCTGTGAAAATTTCCGCAGTGTCCGTTGAAACATGGTGGACGAGGCCCAATTTCGGCAGACAGCGGCAGCACACTGCAGAAAACACTATGAAAAAATATGTATAACCTCCACTGATTTAAGAAGAACCATTGAAAACGACCATATGTTCTAGAGGTAATTCATCTATGATACTGTAACCTGTAAATATGGGAAAGTTCACTTGCCGTCTTAACCAGAGAGACCTCCCAACATGTCGTGACATCAATGACGCCAATGTCCAGTTGAAGTGGCTAATCAGCATATTGTCGTCCAGGTACACAAACAGGCCTCGTGTGGCTGAAGGGGGCTGCTCGCAAGTCATCCATGTTAGGGGCGGTTCCCTTACTAGCCATCATTCATGGTCATGGTTCATCATCATGTTCCCCATTTTCTTATTGCATGTTTTATGTGTAGTTGCCCCATTTTCCGACAAACCAAAATCATATTGTTGGTTGTATGTATGTATGTATGTATATATACATACATACATACATACATACATACATACATACATACATACATACATACA
>Ga0126342_10005108_pt1 | contig 22746 bp, 26 predicted proteins | sample Cyp1metagenome_FD_92528 | JGI IMG/M metagenome (GOLD analysis project Ga0126342, IMG submission 92528) | Coral microbial communities from Lord Howe Island, Old Settlement Bay, Australia - Cyphastrea 1 metagenome | ecosystem: Host-associated > Invertebrates > Cnidaria > Coral ...
CAGCAATCCAGGAAAATAGGAAGCACATGCCGAAGCCGCCGTCCACTTGTTGCTAAAGAATTCCCGAACAACTACTTGACAAGAGATATCTACACATATATCGGAGACAATCTCCGATTCACAAAACAAACAAGCAAACAAACAAACAAACAAACCAACCAACCAACCAACCAAACAAACAAACAAACAAACAAACACACAAACACACAAACACACAAACACACAAACGCACAAACACACAAACACACACACACTAACTAGACAAGAAAGGATCTTTGAAGAGATCTGTCAGGAACTGAGTCCTGTAACATGCAAACCAGCCTAGACCATTAGACCTAAAGTAGATCCCCTTGTAGTACTTCTCGAAAACGATGTAGAGCATCCAATGTTGTCAAGCGGAGTTCAAACCAGATTCCACAAAGTTGAATGAGACCAGATGAGACCAGCATGTTGATAACACAGAAAATAATGTCAACGGTGAAATAGGTTTCGGCCATGGTTCTCCAAAATAATCAAAAATACATCGGCGACATGATTTCGGCGATCATGCACAATAAAATGAATGTGTTGGGTGAGGTTCTTGGCTTAGCCTCGTGCCACAAACAGTCACGAAATGCAGGTACGCATGGCTGATCAGGCCATGTATCACCAGGGAAACCAGAGCGTCTTCGTTGGTGGTAGACCCTGGACCCTGCTACCACCCCCTGCAGAAATAAATTACGGTGAATTGATCCATGAAAACCACGAAAAGATAGAAGTTTTACATCTATTCAGATGTGTCACACACACACACCCTGCCAATGCAGGGTTTCTTTTTTGGAAGAATCAATCGGTGCCCGACTATGGTACATGAGGCGGGTTGAACCGTCTCAATCGCGGCGCTACAGGGCTTCAGCTGTCATTCTCAGAAGACGTGCGTGATGATTGCTTCAGAACTTGGATAGCATCGGAGAAGTTCAAGCGTTCGACCATTCGCCACGGATCTCCAAGTTCCCCAGATGCCGTAGCAGCCGACAAGGATTCAGATAATTGGGTAGCCAATGACGCGATGGTCGGCAACAGTACTCGGTCGCCAGAAGGCGAAGCATTCTCCATGAAATTGTTCTGGAAAGGGTTGTTGCTATGATACAAGGGCAGGCCAAAATGATAGCGCCAATAATCCGCTGTTTGCTTTGACCACTCCCATTGTCCAGAGAGGCCATAAAAGAAATGTTCCGGGTCTCGGGTTCGTGAAATTCCAGTGGTCGGGATCTCTTCAATGAATAACTCTCGTTCGTTATTGGAGTGGGTAAAGATCTTGAAGTGAATCTGATGAACAACCCGTTCGGTAAAGCGTCCGTGCCGGTGAGGAGCGGGAGGAGGATGTTCAGGTTCAGGAAAAGGAGCGGCAGGGTGCGGATCAGAAGTGTACATACCTGAAGGCGTCAAAGGTTCATTTCCGGTAGTAGAGGAAGCCAAAGTTCCAGGGGTAGGCGATGTCGCATGTGGCGTTGGATTCGATGAGGAAGCCGTAGGGTTCGAATTGTCAGGCATTAACGGGTTCTGGGAACTTCGCAAAGAATTATTTGGCCATGTCAAACCCGCGGCATCTGCGTCACGCTTGTGCTCCATGGGGCCGGTTACAAACTCAAATGAATGTGAAGACAGAGGGAAGCTATCGGATAAAAATGCAAAGAATAAGAAGTCCACATGCACGAAACCGTAAATAAATGTCCATGAGTAGCAAAATGTGAATGGGTGGCACGAATAAACTGAGAGGGATTCCATCAACATCAGAATTGACAATTCGATAGTCAGCTCGGCTTTTCTCACCTTTGAACGAAAGGGTCGATGAACATTGACCTATGGGAGAATGAAACCCTGCCGTACTTTGTGACAGGTCAGGCGTAGAATAAAGGGTTGTTGAGAACCCGGGACCAACAAAGAAGATTCCATATAATTATATTGTCTAATTCGCCAATCAGGTCGGTACTCGTCCAAGAGCTGCAAAATAGTCCAATCTTCACGAACTTGAAAAACATCTCCGGTAAGGTCAGCGTAGCGAAACTCCAGATCCGAAGCGATCATTTGAATATCCCATTGGGTGCGAAGTCGGATCGTCAACTGTGGTCGTAGTTGACCGAATTGAATTGCATTGGCTTAGTCAGGAGGGAACAAACGGGCCCAGGTGAACAAAGCTTCCAGTTCTCCAGCAGTAGCGCATCGAAAGTTGTGGTTCGCCAAAGCGCTAAACATTGCGTGATCACGTTCACTGGGATGCGTCAGCGATTGTAAAGGGGAATAATCCACAATGATCAAAATGGGTCGGTCAGGAGGTGGATCGATACCAGCAGGTAGGAGGCCTGGTCCAGCAAACCAAGAATACGATTGGATGCCCCCAGGAGTTTCAACATCGGAAGTAGCCCGGTAAGGATGAAAGCGAGAAGCTTTAGGTGCCATGGCGTCAATACCCGGTGAGCAAGACTAAGGCTGCGGTTACGAAATGTAGGCTTCTCGAAAGCGGTGTTGAACAGCTCCTGATAAATGCACCCAATCGGGATAAATAACATAGAAAAAATAGAAAAGTACGGTCAACAATATCCTTTTCACCGTGATTGATCGAGGAAGCGTCCAAGGCTGTTAGACACTGGAATCGGACATGTCAGTCATAGCGTTCTGGTCATGTTGTGTATTTCCAGGAGTAGGGATGATGGTGGGTGCCGAAGTCAAAGGGTATGTTGTGGTCATTCGTGTCGGTGTTCTTGACGGTGAGGACGGGGGAGTTGAACGCCATGGTGGCCAGTAGAGCGATATAGGAGAGCCTTGAGAATGATGCTGCGCTGAGCGTCCCCAGCATGATTGCAATATGTAGGTGTGGTCCGGGATGGTGGAGACAGGTTGTCCGAAGTATACATTGGAATGTTCAGGATGAGGTAGAATGGGATGAAGGGGGGATGTAGTAGAGGCTGAGATTGGAGGAACATCATAATGAAGGCGCCATTGATTAGCCGTAGCTCGTAGTGCTCGGTGATCTTGTGTAAGTTGGAGGTTGCCCAAGAAGGTCTCGATAGGTCGCCAGTTTTCCAATCCATCCTCAGCGCGTTCCAGGATCCAAAGTTCAGCTTGTCGTGATGTCATAGGGTAAGTGATCTTCTTGATAAAGATTGTCTGAACAGTAGAGGCATGAGGAACGGTACGTGCCATACGAGGGATGTACGAAGCCGAGGTGGAATCATCAGCAATATTGTAGTGGTTCTCATAGGGCGCCGGTGTCGTTGTAGCAAATTGGTTGCCCGATATGGTTCATGTCCCCGAAAGGATTGGTCGCCATGATAGAGGAGATTCGATAAAAATAAGATTCGACTGGAGCCCAAATTCACAAATGCACAAGTTCACACAAGAGGACGAACGATAGGTGAACTACAATTCATTCGGTCAGGAAATGTTCGAATAAACGAGAGGAGGCACAAAATTCTTTTTGGCTCAGCATATAGGGTGCGTGATTGAACTCTCAAGATGTAGACGTTCTCGTCGGTGAGAAAAATGGGTGTCCACGAGGGATACTCTGTATGTGTACAAGCAAACCAGTGTCCGAATGATCTGGATGAGGAGCCAACGGAAGCGAAGAGGAAAGGCGCGAAGTAAAGGCATCAAGGTGTTGGTGAATCTTCCATGTCGGATAATACCAATTGAGAATATCGAGGATAGAATGTGGCAGGTCGTCCAGGATTTGAGTGCCTTGATCGGTGTCCACCATGAGGTAGAAGTCGGTAGGCTGTAGATAGATCGACCATCGTTGTGTCATAGTGTCAATGACCAGGGTCTTGAGGTCCTCAACGAAATGTCGGCTGGCATAATCGGGGTAGATCACCTTGAAGGTCTGAAAAAGACTGTCATACTCACCAGTAGTCATATTGCCGGCAACCTGTGGTGCCAAGATGTTGAAGTATGGGTTTCTGTCGGCAAGTTGCTGCATAGGCTTCAAATCGACTTTCAGTATCACCGGACGATGAGGGGCAGGTACCGGAGGGTTCCAACCCGGTGGTCGATGAAATGGTGAGGTACCCGTCGAAGAAGAGGGTGCCCGTGTCGGTGATCTGGATCGAGTAGGTGAAGAAATCAGGTCATGGGCCATGGCGCGTTGCATACTACAATAACGGTCCAAATGAGATCGGAGGGACATATTGAAATGAACGAAGCTGAAAGATGGGGAATCATGCGCACGTGTTGTGTGAACAAGGTCAAACCTCAATAACATCCCAAGATTGGATAAAACAAGAATATCGAAGTCCAACTGCATGAATACGGCACCATAGCCTCGGTCTTTTTTGGCTGCGAGTATGGGTGGGGAAGAATCAATCCGGTAAAGCGGAATCATCCCAACTTGTCCTTGATCTGGTTCCACATCGAACGAACATCATGCTCGGATTTGCCCATCTTGTTGGAGATCACCCGCCAAGAAATTTCAGTGTGCGAAGCTTCTGTTTCTCGTCGTTGGTCCAGGTAGGTAATGGGCTAGGTGAACATGAAGGTGATCGTTTAGAGTTTCATCGGCGTTTGACTGGAGCTTTCGGAGTTGCCTTGGCCTTTCGTTTCTTCGAAGGAGCGGCGACCGTCGTGGAGAGCCTTGAAGGGTCCGGAATAGCATCTGGAGACGGGGCGTCAACATGTTGATGAGGTTGTGGGAGGTTATACTTCACCAAGTCGGCCATGTGGTTGTCTTCATCCTCAGTGTTTGGTGAGGGGAAAGGAGCTCCATCGATGAAAGCATTGGCCGTGTCGGAATACTCTGGTTGTAGCCCATCGGGTTGGTTCCAAACACCAGTGCTCGGCAATGGGGTTGGCTCAATATCCGGTATCATAGTTGGAGGAAGCAAAGACATAGCCCGATGTAGAAGAAGATAAGCATGATGAACATCATGGAGGAACTGTTGGAAAACAGGTTCATGAAGCGGGATCGTAGTCAAAGAAGTCGAGGAAGCCATGGCGTGGTATCGATCGTCCCAGTGCCAAATACTAGCGGATATGATGAAATAATCGGAAAGGAGTCATATGAAAGTAGTGTGAATGCTGAAAAGATGCTGAGTTGCTCAAGCATTGAGTTAGAAGGTTCTGAGGGCATGCGCTCAATATCAGGACAAACCTTCAATAAACGAGGCTGAAATTTTCACCAAAGCGAGGCGACATGAAGATAACGCCGAATCGGTTTGGATGCTGACACCAGGTCAGATTCCGAGAATCCTGCAGCTTTGTACAGACGGTGCAGTGCGGCAAAACCTAGATTCCGTTCGGACGTAGGGTGCGCGCATTTGGCCACCAAGAACAATCTAGACAAAGCCTGAAAGTTGAACGTCCAGCGGAGATGCCGAAAATGGTGCCATGACCTGATTAAAGTCACGAGGGGGGCTGTAACGCAGGGCAAAAGGTTCGAACTCAATACAAAAACCCAGGAATTCTTGGTCTGGTTCCGTCTCGAGGATAATAGGGTTGCCGTAGAACTCCGGATGGAGGAAGTTGGCGAAAGAAATCTCATAGTTCCAGGATGGGTCTGCCAAGCATAGTCTGCTGTCAACGTACCGGAGTAGGCGAGATGACAGGTCCATTGAGGCTAACGTGGTATGGTACGTTTGGTACCAAATTTCTTCAGACAGAGCCACGACCATCATACATAGTGCAGGACTGAGGGGAGAACCCATGGGTGAGCCGCGAATCTGTTCGTAGACGGAGGTGCCGATGGAGAACTGAGTCATCTTCAAGGACATGAGGATGATGCGTTCGATGTCACGGATAAAGATTTTGCGAGTCACGTTGAGGGTTCGGCAAGTTCGTCCTTTCACAACGTCGCCGGTCATGTTGCCAGTAGTAGCCTTGACCGAGATGATCTCATCAGGCTCGGTGCTCATGGTAGAGGACAGGCACTTCAAGGTGAGTCTCCAGCTATCCAAAAATCTGTCCGTGTCAATGCTGGTGAAGAAGCCTGCGAGGTCCTGGTTGTAGATTTGTGGAGTAGGTAAGGCGTCGAAATCGGTGTTCTTGAGGAGCTTGATGAGGTCGAAGACGGGGCCCTTGGCAAGGCTGTGAGGGAATGCTTGTGGTAGAAGGTGGTAGATGAGCTTGGCGATGCAATTCAGCGTGCGGTGAAGAAGCTCACGATGGGTCTACCCGAGAGGAACTGTTTCTTGCGTTTTGGGAGGACGTAGGCATTGGGAAGATCACGTCCAGCACCAAGGGCCCATGGATAGGTCTTGCCAAACTGTTTGTTGATCTCGGCGATGGTATTCTCGATGATGTAGTTGGGACTGTAGTCCAGTTTTCGGAAAACCAGCGGATCGGCGAAGGTTTTGGTGAGGCATTGGTAGTAGACCATCGGGCAAAAGATTCGAAGGGAAGTGGCTCGCCTGTCCTCATTGTGGAAAATGGCGTCGGGAGAGAGTCGTTTGAGTCTTTGTGGGTGATGTGGTTCTGGAGAGAGGTCTGGTGAGATTGAATGGACCGTGTCCAAAGATCTTCTAGTTCGGAATGCCGCAGAGATGGAAGGGAATTTCGTGTTGTCCACGTAGTCAATGCCGTACGTAGGGACGTGACAAAGTGGTGCACAACCGTGAGGCCAACTGTTGCACTTTACTTAAACGAATTATAAAGTTAAATCGTGTGAATTCGGAAGTCAAGACTGATCAAGACTGTCCACAGTCACCCACAAAGGGGTTGCCTCCATTGGCCCTATGGCACCTTGTCGGAGCCACCATAGGAATCACACTAGACAAGAAAGGATCTTTGAAGAGATCCGTCAGGAACCGAGTCCTGTAACATGCAAACCAGCTAGACCATTAGACCTAAAGTAGATCCCCTTGTAGTACTTCTCGAAAACGATGTAGAGCATCCAATGTTGTCAAACGGAGTTCAAACCAGATTCCACAAAGTTGAATGAGACCAGATGAGACCAGCATGTTGATAACAGAGAAAATAATGTCAACGGTGAAATAGGTTTCGGCGATGATTCTCCAAAATAATCAAATAATACATCGGCGACATGGTTTCGGCGAAACAATCAAAAATACATCGGCGACATGATTTCGGCGATCATGCACAATAAAATGAATGTGTTGGGTGAGGTTCTTGGCTTAGCCTCGTGCCACAAGCAGTCACGAAATGCAGGTACGCATGGCTGATCAGGCCATGTACCACCAGGGAAACCAGAGCGTCTTCGTTGGTGGTAGACTCTGGACCCTGCTACCACCCCCTGCAGAAATAAATTACGGTGAGTTGATCCATGAAAACCACGAAAAGATAGAAGTTTTACATCTATTCAGATGCGTCACTCACACACACATGTCAAGATATGCTGGAAGCAAACTAAGAAAGGTCCACGGATATCCGCAGATCCACGGAGCCAAATTCCGAGGCGCTGAGTGCAGCCTTTGAGATTTTGACGAACGAAGTCTTGGGCCTTCAGGCAGCGGCTCATGGCAAGTGTCACCGTAGCACCGACGAACTTCCCCTCACTTTCTTATGAGCTCTCGGTAGAGTTCTCCGAACCTTTGAAACGCCCTGAAATAAAATTTTCGATTCGCTGAACAAGTGTCCGGCACACGCAACAAAACCATAAGCTGCCTACCCTGGACTGTCGATCCACCTAACTTTGAACGTCAGCTTCTGGTGCAGCAGTGAACTGTTGTGGTGCCATCGGTTGCCATGGTTCAGGTCTTTACAGATCCGCGAAGGAATCGCTTTGCTCCAGATGGATTCTTTGCTCTGGCAGGCTGCATCTCCAACCAATCCGACTGGGTGCCTGGGCGTTGTTTTCCTCAGGAGTTGCAACTCTCGGGTTACGATTCTAGGAAGACCATATTTCTCTATACCATACCATAATAAGATGCAATAATATATTATACATATACTCTAGTATGACATCAAATTATGTCTTTAATTATGCATCTAGAGTAGATTAAGATAGTATCCGTGACCACGACTACTGATCGAAACATAGGAAGCAAAGCTTCATTGCGACACAAATAAAAGTGGTTGATTGTGATAGGCAGCCGCAACCATGCAAGGCTGGCCACCAACGTTGATGTTGTGCAACCCAGATTGATTGTCGAGTCACATCACATTACACGACGCGACATTTTTCCCTACTTGGGTATTTGCAATAGAAGTTGCAGATGGGCGCTCGTTCCTGCGCCCAGCAGAAAACCTGATGTGTTCCTGATATTTCCTGATATTCTTGGCTGAAGTTGCAGTAAAGCCGCATAGAGCCCCATGAAGCCCTTAAGCGGGATCTCAGATGCCCGCTTAGCTGTTTCCGTCGGTTTCCGTGGCTGAGGATTGCTCAGGAAGCGCAAACGTTGCCTCCAGGCTTCACGTCATGCTTGGTGTCTATTTATTCGACAATGAGGAGGAAATGCAAGAAGTGCAACGACTTCGAGTCGGCGGTATCATTGACATTGTCGGCACAGTGGGATTCAGCTTTCTCGAGGGTTTGCATTATTCTCACACCTGGAACGTGAACAACACGCATGTGGGATTGGAGTACTTCCGAACCTACGATGCCCAAGCAAGGCCTTCAACAGCGCAGCACTTTTCAAAGATTCAAGATGTGAATGGTTCTGGCCGGCTGGTGCCTTGTGCGGCTTGGGGGATTTATTCCCAACATCTTTTGTGGAGTTATCTGAACCTCACAGGACGAAGGGCTGGGCGTCGCCCTCACCTTCGGATGGAACCCGTGCAGTATGTTGCAGTGTCACTTACAAATTTTACAAATTTCCAGTAGTGCCGCACAAGGCGGTGGCAGAAGTTTCAAAGATAGGAAACTATAGGAGAGATGAGTTGTCGTGATGCATGGATGGCAGAGCAAACCCACTGAGGGACCGAGGTGGCTGTGATTTTTGGAGTGGTTGCAGTGGCCACCTCGCCCACAACTGCAGGATGTAGTGTGGTGTAGTGAAGTGCAACGTAATTGTAGTTGTAGTTGTAGATGTACTTGTAGTTGTAGTGTACTTGTAGTTGTAGTGTAGTTGATGTTGTTGAAGATGTAATGTTGTAGTTGCAGTGAGAATTGTGGTTGTAGGTGTGGGTGTAGTGTAGTTGTAGTGTGGTTGGACATGTAGTTGTGGCAATTGAAGCAGCTGTAGGAGTTGTAGCTGTAGCTGTAGTGTACTTGTAGTGTTAGTGTTGTTGTTGTTGTTGTTGTTGTTGTTGTGGATGTTGTTGTGGTTGTTGTTATGTAGTTGTGGTTGTAGTAGTTGTTGTAGTTGTAGTTGTAGTGTAGTGGTAATTGTTGTAGTGGTAGTGTAGTTGAAGTTGAAGTAGTAGTAGTTGTTGTAGTGTGGTTTACTGGTAATGGTAGTTGTAGTTGTAGTGCAGTCGGAGTTGTGGCTGTAGTTGTAGTTTGATGTAGTTTGGCGGTAGTGGTAGTTGTAGTTGTGGTCTAGTGTCGTGTATATAGTGTAGTGTAGTGGTAGCTGTAGCTGTTGTGGTGTTGTAGTTGTAGCCCACTGTAGCGTAGTTGAACTTGTAGTTGTAGCTTGCAGTTGAAGTGCAGTTGTAGTGTAGTTGTAGTGTAGTTGTAGTAGTTGTTGTAGGAGTAGTTGTTGCAGTTGCAGCTGCAGTTGTAGCTGTAGTTGTAGTTGTAGCTGTAGTGTTGTGTAATGGTAATTGTAGTTGTAGTTGCAAATGTAGTTGTAGCTGTAGTTGAAGTGTAGTTGTAGGTGTAGGTGTAGTTGTAGTTGTAGTGGTAGTCGTTGTAGTTTAAACGTAATTGAAGCTGTATTTGTAGTTGTAGTGGTAGTCGTTGTAGTTTAAACGTAATTGAAGCTGTACTTGTAGTTGTAGTGTAGTCGCCGTTGTCTATCTATCTGTTGATCTAAATATCTGTTTATCTATCTGTCTATCTGTTTATCTCTCTATCTGTCTGCCTGTCTATCTAACCATCTTTCTGTCTATCTATCTATCTGTCTATCTGCAAGCTTGAAAACGAAGCAACTCTGCGAGACTTCCTCAACTTTTGAACTTGATAACGTTAAAAAAAGAAGCAATTCTGCGGGACTTCCTCAACTCTTGAATTTGATAACATCAAAAACGACGCAATTCTGCCAGACTTCCTCAATTTTCCAAGTTGACAATATCAAAAACGAAGCAATTCTGCAAGACTTCCGTCAAAAATGGAAAGTTGAGAGCAGAGCTGCTGGCCTCGTACCAGTGCGTTTTGCGATTTTTCCATTCCATCTGTCTAAAGTATATTAAAGTATTGCGCCTACCACGAAAGAGTGAAGCCAGATCATACAAAGTGTTGCACCTGTCACACAAAATCATCTTACCAAACCTGAAGATCTGATGCTCCAAAATGCAACCCCTCTCAGGAAATCCGCGCCCGGACCTCCTAACATCTCTGACGAACATGTCTCTTGTACTGCGCTTGCCACGCGAAATGCATCTTTCCAGGATTTTCCAGGTCCTCTTCAAATGTCCTACGTCTGCCAATGTTGTTGAAACTGCCACAAAACCTTCACGTTTTGCTGACTTTTGACAAGGTGCACAATCCCTTGCGCCTGCCACGTGAAACGACATTGGAACGTCCAAAAGTGGTCCGAACATGTGGTGCTTTTAACCTTTTGACTTGGAAATGTGCTTCGCGCAGCAACGGCGTGCACTTTTTCGACATAGCAACTTCCAAAAGTGGTCCGAGAATGGTGTGTTTTGTACATGTTGACTTGGAAATGTACTTCGCGCCACAACGGCGTGCAACTTTTCATCTCTCATCTGGCCAGATGGCTCCGCACCTGCGGCTTTAGCGAGCCTACTTTTCGACCCTCTCAAGCCACAAATCATTGGAAACACGCAGTGAGAGGCGACTTTTCTACCTTTTCGCGCGCCTGCATCTTTTTTCCTCTGACTCTTTCTCTGATCTTCTTTCTTCTCTTCTCTTCTCTTGTCTTGTCTTCTCTTCTCTTGTCTTGTCTTCTCTTCTCTTCTCTTCTCCTCTCCTCTCTTCTCTGACTCTTCCCGTCTCTGCTTTTCATCTGTCCATACTGTCGGAAGTTTGGCTTCGAAACTTCCTTCTAAAAGTGAATAAGTATATTTCAGTGTTATACACATCAAATTGATGAAAAGATGTAAAAAAATGTAAAAAGACGGCCCCAACTCTCACGACTCACGACGAACCATTTGGCATTATAAGTTCCTCGGATTCCTCGGTGAAGTGGTGAACTTGCTTCGGTCTTGTCAGACTTCTTGTTCCAAGTGTGGAGGAAGGGGCGGCTGCCAAGTCGCACTGATAATTGGATACGTCATCAACGAGCCAAATAAAGGAATTGTGCATGCTGTGGCGGTTGCTCAAACAGAAACTTCAGGATATGAAACATACGTAGGTGGAGACCTTGCTTGGATTCTGCCACCATTTCTTTCGCGGATTGTGCTGATTGCCTGTCTCGAATTGAGGTAGGGTTATTGGCTGTATCGGGTTTGAAACCTGTTCATCATTTCTAATTTTTCTGATTGGCACCATTCCATATTCCATCCGTCGAGCTAACCATGGCATCACATCCCACAAAGGTCACAAAGGTACTTTAAAAAATCTTAAAGATACTAAATGTATGTCAAAGTTGGAAAAGGCATGGTCGTGAGCTCTTTCAGGAGACGTGGATGGGATTGTTGCTGGTTCAACGTCTGTGCGCTTGCGGTGTAACTAGGCACCGGCGAAATTTCTGCGCGAGGCGTTCCGAAGCTGTCAATCCTAAGAGTTTCGTATTTCATTCATACTTTATTCATATTTCAATACTTTTTTTTAAAAATCTATATTTTATCTATACATATGCAAAGCTTGGCTAGGGCTTGGTGCCGTGCACCTTGGCTGTAATTGCAGTACCATGCAGGACCATGCAGGACCATGCAGATATTTCGCATTTTATGGTTTTGCTGAGGTCATTCACTGTTTGATCAAGGTGCCATGTAGGGAAAGATGTCAGGAGCAGCATTCCAAGACGTTCAAAGCATTCAGCGTGATTCAACTTGATTCAAAGGGTTACACATCAGATATCAGGAGATAGGATCAGATCACATCAGGTAGGTATCAGATAGAAAGATAATGATGAAAGACAAAGAAACACAATGAAAGATCACGAAAGATCATGAAAGATAGTGAAAGATAATGAAAGATAATGGAAGATAGTGAAAGATAATGCAAGATGATGAAAGATAATGAAAGATAATAAAATGAAAGATAGATATCAGATCACTCTTCCATGCTGACATCCGACCAAGGCATGGATCCCAACTGGTGGTTTGCGCCTGCATGTCGCAGCAACCCGCAGGACTTCAGCGCTATCCCCATCCCAAAAAAGCGCAGAAACTCTACTGACATCTGTGGGATGTGCTGCGGATGTGCTGCGGATGACACTCAAGAATCTTAAAGACCCCTCAGCCCTCACAGTGTCAGTATAAAGCCCGGCAAGCAGTATTAAACAGAATGAATGAAGAATTCAATAAACATACATGAGTACATCATAAGCACATATAAGTACAACCTTTGAATCTCTCCCTTTCTCTTTCTATCGTACTTGGAAAAAGTCACCACTTACCGATTGGTGTTTTGGTTCCAAGTGTCAGAATACAATGCATTGTTGCACAATCAAACTGTGATATTGGTCGGATTTGATTGATTACATTTGATTACAATATATCGCTATAGGCATTTCATTGGTTCACAGCCGCGGAGGAGTGCATTCCAACAGTCACGTGCTCATCGTGGGGCTTTGTTTGGTACGTGGAGGACTGGGACGATCCTTTGCGGTGGATGTGACGTGACGTGACGTGACACGTCCCAGTTGATCCATGGCAGGTAATCACGTTCTAATACATACAAATATTACATCAATACATATCACATTTACTAGGAGTTGATATAAACATTGCTATACATTAGATCCAATCATTGACGATTCTTATCGATTATTGATATGTCCGGGAAGGAGCTTTGTTCCCCAGAACAGGCCTTGTCAAGCTATTGAAGCTCCTGGGTCGAAGCGTCGTTTTCTTCAAATATGATTTTTTCCCAGAATGAGTTCCTTCCAAATTTTCCAAATAGTTTTGGAGTTGGGGTTAGGGTATTTGCGTCTTTCATGACTCTACAGCGTTGGCTTAAGGGGCTACTGGACGGTGCCGTTCTATTTATCGCCAAAGATCAATGATTTTAAGTCGAATCAATACCAGCAGGGGAAGCAATTTGAAACCATCTACCCAGTGGCCGAAGCACTTGTTTGCCAAACCATGGGCGCATGTTGCATTCGTGATGGGTGAATCACAAAGACCGTTGGGTCTTTCTTTGTCATTTGAAAGAGCCGCCTTGCAAAACAGCGACAATGCATCTCTGCGAGGGTAAGAGTCGATGCGACAGAAGACAACCGACAGACAACGGCGTCAGACAACCTTATATTTTGGTACGAGATCGTTACGTCACGAAGGCTAGCTTCTGCTACGTAAAGCCCCTCTTGCTTCAGCAAGGTATTGGGGGGACTGCAATCTCCAATCGCATAAAACTTCATCCCCTTCCCCCCCGGCTGGCTGGTTCACAAGCAGTTAGGCCGTGGCTCAATTCCTTCCGGGGACACCGTCGGCATGCCGCCACTGGCAGCAAATTCGGCAACATCCGCATCCTCAGCACCGTTTTTCATGCCAAGCACTCTGACAAGCTAGCTTTCGTCCGGCATTACCCCTGGGCCTCAAATCAAAATAGGACCGGGTGGGCAAGCGAAAAAACCGATTAGGTTGCAAAGCGCGGAAAGGGCTGGCGGGTTGGCATTGTGACGAAACAACGTGTCAAGGAGTGAATTAGGTTGTACATGGTCTACCACCTCGAAGAAATGGCTCGGGCCTCTAGGGCGGCTGGGAGCCTGCAGGACCTGTTTCAGTTGCCCCTGGGAAGATTTCGAGAGCAGACGCGCTGAGACGCGCTGAGATGCGCTAAGCATGGGCGGAGAGAGTTGTATTCCTAACCTTCGCCTCTCAAATTGCGCAAGTGCCACCAAGGGCAAGTTGTTGGTCGTGAGTAGGAGGAGCAGTGGGGTAGTCCAGGAACTCGCAGAGGAATCAGGGGTGGACGGCCTGCGAAGAAGAAAACGAGTTGCATACATCCGACACGTCTCTGAACAGCAGTGCGTCGACCTTCTGAGTGTGCCCGTTGTGCATAGTGGTGGCCAACAGAGACCGCTATACACATCGGCGCTGTGGGAACCTTCAGGTGAATCTGAGCTCAGTGTTGACATTGTGGTCCAGTTCAGTCCAGGTCGCTCCAGAGGCTGAATCGTCGTGTGGTTTCTTCAAGTGAATCTGTTTTGGACTTGATGCGGAGGGAATTCTCGGTCATTGGAGACATCTCGGCATCGAAGTTCGTGTGCGGATTGCGCTTCGTCAGGGCAATCCAGGTGCAGAGGCTCGTGTTCAACCTACGGTCAAGAACTTATACATGTGGCTGGCTGAGGGGATTGGATGTCTTGAGCACCGGGCTTTGCGTCGTGCAGCAGGAACGGTCCACACTTGGCCGGGGGCCAGGGTCGTAGCATTCGATTATCATCAGATGCTTGACATGGACCGGAGATCAACGTATAGATCAGGCAGGATTGAAAACTTTTTGTTTCTGCCTCGGCATCGGCAGACGATTCAGGATCTCAGACAGTTTGTGGAACAGCGGTTTGCAGGAAAGGCCCAACGTGTGTTGACGTCACACATCCACAATTCTCAGAACAACTTTCGAAACTTATTGATCTGCGTGAACATCTCAGACCTCTTTCGATTTGATTGCAATCACTGCAGAGCGGGCTGGCGTGTTGTGCAAGCTGGCCACTCTGAAGGCTTTTGCGCCAGGAGGCCGATTTTTGTTGCTAGACGACAATCGGCAGATTGGGCAGGAATTTGCAAGGGAAGGGGCTGCATTCATTCAGATTCGACAGCCTTCTAAGGAACATTCTTGGTTCCGTGGAAAGATCTGCGTGGAGTGCATCGGGTCCACACGTGGTTGGCCTCATCAAGCGATCAGTAGGTTTAAAAAGCTTCTGGGTGTTAAGCTGCTGCGGCGCTTCTCCCAGTAGTACCGTGCTCTTTTGCTGTGACATCCATTGCATTGCTGTAAGTCCCGTTGCTTCTTGATTCGTTTGATTTCGAATTTCATTCGAGAGCACTTGACTTGCAGTGACACGTCGTCAAGTTTCACTGCATTTGCCGAGTGTCAATTTTTCTTCACGTCGAGGTGATCTCAAGCTGTGATTGTGTTTCACTGCTGAGTTTCACCGCAATTTCAAAGACAGGTGGGCTAGTGCTGTGCGTGTTTCACTGCATCGTTTCACCGCAAGCGTTCAACGATTTCAATACAGCCTCAGGCTCAGGTTTCACAGCTTTGTCGTGTCACTGCTGAGTTTCACCGCGGCGTTATTGCATTGAATTTACACCTATACCCCTGCGAAGTTGCCTGACACCGCAGTGGTTGCAAGCAGGGAAGACTGCAACATCAGTTCAACTGATTTGCACAGTCCAGTTCAACTTTTGAGCCTGTCACTGATCGGCCGCATTGCCGGGGTCACTGTGAGTAGTATCGCTTCTTGAACTGTTTCTGATATCAACTCCCAGGCACATGACTTCCGGTAGTGACCCATTGCGATTGAACTTGAGTACAGAGTCGGTTGAGGCTATGGTTGGTGATGCAATGTCACACCGTGCAGGAAGCCAATCGTCGTCCAATACTCCTCGAAGATCCCGCCAAGCGAAAGGAGACGCAACATTTCTCAAGTGCCCAAGAGCTTGCCAAAACCACCTGAACATGGCAAGAGTGTTGCAGTTGTTGCTGCATCAACTTCATGACAAGCCGGGCAGCAACTGGAAACAGCTGTCCCTTCAGAGCATCATAGTCAGGCAGCAATGATCCCTCTTCCAAATGAGGCGTTGGTGCAGCTTTGATTGACTTCCCAGCCTGGCACTGACGTGTGAAATCACTTGATCCAAGAACGAGCTCGCCGTTCAAAATTCGGCGATCACGGCCAAGAACACGACCAAACTCAGAGATAGGGTCAAGATTGATGTACTGTTGCAGTTCCTTCCAAAAAGATGGGTGAGAATTCTTGCTGCCACTGAAAGGCAAATCATTAACGCTGACATCAACATGCGACCGGCTTCAAACCACCAGCCTGAAGGCATGTTCTCAAACACCTTACCGTTCATCTTGTTCTTTCAAGCGTCAGCAAGATACAAAGTTCAATGCGCACTGGACTTTGGATGTCCAGAAAGTGCTTTGTGCAGTGGCGCGCTTGGTTGAACAATGTTTTTGTTCGTAGGAACCAGTTCTGGTGGCAGCAAAACAAACTGCTAGAGGATAATGACTGTCGTCCCGTGCTATTATGGTTCAATCGCAGGGTGTTCTCAAGAGAATCCATTCCAAGTGACAAATTCTAGATGGCTTCGAACGCCAGACTCTCAAGCAGGGCATTCGCTGACTGGAGCTTCAGACATGAACCGGGTGATTTCAGCAGCTTTATGATCAAAAAAGTTCTGGACCCGGCCGGGACCTCTCTGATTCCATCTCGTTGCCCAAACAAAACTCTATTCTGATGAACCTGATCACTCAACTGAAACTTATGATGTTCCATCTGTTGTGTCAACATTTGATTCTGGTGGATTTGCTCTTGAAGCTTCATCTTGGTGGCTTGGATTTCTTGGGTAAGACGCTGCAAACTGGAAGCCTGGTTGCGCCCTAATTGGTACAAACTTTCAGCCACGTTGACCAACTCTTGAATGCGAACACAAGCCTGCTTGTTTGTAAACTTCCTGCGCCAATTGCTCCAAACCCTGAGCTTTCGCTTCTGACTTCTGAACCAACTTACGAGCTTCAAACACCATCTCCGAGAAAAGCATGGGACCAACACCAACATTCACTTGCTGGGATCTCATTCAATGATATTCCAGGGTGTTATGAACCGTCGACTGCGGAACATGTGCTGGATTCCCCGTGGGCAACCGTGACGGCTGTGGTTATGTCGGACTGTCCGCCCGATGTGACCTTCGCTGTGAACGTTCTTGCTAAGCAGATCACAATCTGGAGTGTCAATGACGACAGGAGAGCTGCCCGCCTTTTGGGTTGTCTTTCAACGACTGTTGACTTGGCACATCTCATGGTCATGAAAGACCCACTGGACGAATTCCATCTCGCACTCTACTGCGGCGCTATTTCGCTGGAGATTCAAAACGATGATGTCGACTTCTGGCTATGCCATTGCATTGGAAGGCACGTCCAGTTTGGCTCTCCTGTGATGGGGAAGCCGCAAACAAAGCTTGATAAGCCGCAGCACAACAGAATCCGAATCTGTTTCGCTGTCCGGCGCTTTGCTTTCTGAAGGGCTGCCGTTGTTGGTATTGTGGCAAGTCATTTGCCCACCTATGATTCAAGAATCTTGGGGGATAATTCGGCCGTAATAGCCATCGTCTCAAAAGGTTTCTCCTACCGCGTCACCTTGCAAAGGTGCATCGTGTGAATGTCGCTTTCGCATGTGAGGTTGTGAACGGTAGCAACGACGTGCTGATCCAGCATGTTCCATACTTAAGAGGATCAACGCAGTGATATCATGACTAAGGGTCTCGCCCCTCAGAAGTACTCTCGTGCTTTGATGTTGCTCAACATGAAGTTCATCACCTATCTTCCAGGGTTTTAGTCAGAAAGCTTTTGAACCATTCATCCATCATGGATGTGGCTAAGTCCGAACTGTGTTTTATCCTTTGGATTTTGCTTTGCCATTTCCTTGGATTTATATATTCCCAACGACCGAATTTGAAATTCAGAAGCGCGCAGTTGTGGTTGTGATGAAGCTCCATCCACATGAATCTTTGGACTTTCAATGTTTTCTCTGCAGTCTACTACCGTGATCCGGAGTTCAGCTGCTGAGGCGCTTCTCCATCTGCATCCGGTTGGACTTGAAGCATTGGCAATCAAATTGCGCAGCACAGTTGTGCATGGAATTGCCAGGCATGATGGGATCTCTAAATGATTCCTCTCATCTCTTGCCTGGAATTCATCTGAGCTTTGAGACATCCGTTAGGAGCCTCTGACCGTAGGCCTGATCAACTTCCGCGAGGTAGCTCTAGACTTGACCCAGTACATCTCAGGATGAGGGGGACGAAAGATTAGGGGGGTAAACCTTACCTTAACTTTCATGTGCAGACATCCTTCCATCCCCGGGTCATAGTCATAATGTTTCATGTACTTTTGTCCCAAGAGGAGAAAACAAGGCCGCAGCTGCTGCCCTGTTGGTAAGCCGCGGTTGTTTCGTGTTTGTTTTCTTTTGGGGTGGTTGTTGTTCCCCGCATCTTTGTGTGGGGTTCTTGTTTTTGGTTGTGCACTCCCGCCTGCCTCCTCCTCCTCTTCCTCCCGCCTCCCCCCCACACACACAACTTACTCACACACAACTTACTCACACACAACTTGCCCACACACAACTTGCCCACACACAACTTGCTCGCACACAACTTGCTCACACACAACTTGCTCACACACAACTTCCTCACACACAACTTGTCCACACACAACTTGCTCGCGCACAACTTGCTCACACACACAACTTGCTCACACACAACTTCCTCACACACAACTTGTCCACACACAACTTGATCACACACATCTTCCTCACACACAACTTTTCCACACACAACTTGCTCACACGCAACTTGCTCACACACATCTTCCGCACACACGACTTGTCCACACACAACTTACTCACACACAACTTGTCCACACACAACTTACGCACACACACACAGCTTACTCACACACAACTTGTCCACACACAACTTGCTCACACAACTTGTCCAAAAAACAACTTGTTCACCTCACACACACAACTTGTTCACACACGCACACAACTTGTTCACAGACAACTTACTCACACACAACTTACTCACACACACAACTTGCTCACACACAACTTACTCACATGCACACACACACAACTCTCGCACACACACACAGCTTACTCGCATTTGGTGACATCGACCTTCACTTTGCGTGGCAGGCGTGGCACTTATGGGACTGGGCTGGCTCTGGTGGCGCGCTTGGGTTTTGTGGTTGTCGCGGCTGTTTGCGTGGCAGGCGTGGCGCTTGGCGACTTCGACGTGTATTCTGCGGGCAGGCATGGCACTTTGCCACATCGACGTGCATTCTGCGTGGCAGGCGTGGCATGTGGTGACATCGACCTTCACTTTGCATGGCAGGTGTGGCACTTCTGGCTGGTGGCGCGCTGTTTGTGTGGCAGGCGTGGCACTTGGTGACATCAACGTGCATTCTGCGTGGCCGGCGTGGCACTTGGCGACATCGACCTTCACTTTGCGCGGCAAGTGTGGCTCAAGAGAGATGGAGGGGATCAACCACATGGCGGTTCCAGTGCAACTTCGCCAAAGAAACCCCGCGGCGAGGAACAAAGAGGCGAAAGGAGACCAGCAGAGACTGACTTGGAAGCATTGGAGTATGACACGCTCCACGCTGACCTGTTGGATCCAGCGCCTGAGATCATCGCTGGACAACCAACACTGCACTAAGCACCTCCAGTTGCCCATGTCGTGGACATCATGCCAACAGGATACCCGGATGGGGCCAACTAACAATGGAGCAGTGGATGAAAGGACAGGAGAGCCACTTCCCGAAGACAAAGTGAAAAAGGTACGTGAAAGAGAGTTGCTGAAGATGGAATCCCACAATGCCAAGACAGACATTACGTGGAAAGCCAAAGACATGGGCTTGAAGATAGTGAAAAGCAGATGGGTAGAGGGCTGGAAGCCACTTCCGAATGATCCGCATGGACTTCGCTCCAGATGCGTAGCCATGAAAATCAACAATGGCCCCAGAGACGATGTCTCCAGCGGCACGCCCCCACTGGTCGGCCACAGAACCATTGTTTCCTTGGCTGCAACCAAACGAAAAGGTCAAAAGTTCGGAAGGCGACTCCTGGGAAGATACGATGTGTCGGTGGCTTTCTTCCACGCGAAGCCAAGTGGAAAGATGGCAGTAATCCCTCCAAAGGACCTGCAGTCGGAGTACCTTTGGTACCTGAACAAGACCATGAACGGCAGAAGGGAAGCTTCAAAGTGTTGGAGTCAAGAATCATTGGAACACTTGAGCCTGTGAGTTTCAGAACTATCGAAACAGTTCCTGGAATGTTCTACCATCCAGAATGGGATGTGACAATGTCCTTCCATGGAGACAATTTCCTGGCAGAAGGCCCAGCCGAGGGCTTGGACAGATTGGACGAGGCGATGAGGGAAGGTTTCGAAGTGAAAGTGCTCCCCAGGATCGGGGATCCTACTTGCGGAGGCGAAACCACCTCAGGCGAACACTTACACCGTCTGATCACTTGGTCGGAGGCTCGGTTCACTTGGCAAGCAGATCCGAAGTACGCAAAACTCCTTGTCAAGGAAATGTGCCCAAGGCTGCAAAGGAGTAGACGCACCTGTGTTAAAAGAAACAGGAAAGAATTCCAGGGGTTTGGACAAAGCCCTGACAGAAGAGGAAGCTACGATCTTCCGCAAGCTCGCCTGGACGCAGCTGTATCTGTCGTTGGACAGACCTTCAATCCAGTTCGACAAAGGTGAACTGGAAGTGGAGTGATATCGGAAAAAAAAGCTTTGGACGGAAGCCGAATCACTCAACTGGTGGAGATGATGCACTCAAGAGGGGCTTGGTACTGGCATCATTCTTCATGGCCGCAAAGGCCCAAGGCCCAGAAGAATCTGGCGACGCAGACTACAGCTTTCTGCTGTACCTGCTGATGCTACATGTGTTGGCAATGATAGGTATTGTGCACCTTTGGAAGCGTGCAGGTCGAGTGGTCAGATCGATCGGATGTCAGGTCCAACCCGAGACCAGAGACCAATCAGCAAAACATGATCAGCCCAAAAGACGCAAGGCGCCCACAGTGTCAGCGGGAATCCCCGCGACTACTGATCAGACTGAGTTCCCTGCGGGTAGATCCGCAGGAACAGCGGGATCCGGAGTTGCATGAAGCAGCTCATCTTGTACAGTAGTACCAGTAGCCGCACAAGCCAGCGTAGAACATCCACAACTGCGACAGCGCAGAGAGACAGCTCCTGTGCCAGATCCAGTGTGGATCATCAGCAGTGGTGAAAGGTACCACAGGTCTACCTGTGGAATTGCGCGTGTACGGTCTCATAGATTCATAGATGTGTTCAGATTGAACGGCAAGAGGCCATTCGAGCTGGATACACACCATGCAAGCAGTGTGGTGGATGACATCTGGCAGCAGCATGACAACCTGTCATAAAGCTGTGGAGGGGTGTCAGGAATAGTAGGCCATACATGGCATCATACCTTGACATGTACAATTGAACTGACTTGGCTGCAATCGCAGCCCCTCTTTGGCGCAAGCTAAGAAAAGGTGAGATAGGTTGCGCTACTGTTGTGTGCTGTGACTGTGGTAGCATCTGTGCTACCTTGCCATGTTGCAAGCAAAGTACCACATAAAAACAGTGCATGTCAAACTGAGAAACAATTACACCACAAGTACTCCACAAGTAACACTTTCAAAGATATAAAATGGGAAAGTCTCAAAATAGGAGTGCCCCAAGCTCACTTTTTTATTTAAAAAAGAAGGGCTTGGGGCACTCGGCTATGGCAACCATGTTCTGAGACATTCCCAAATGCATAATTGTTTGAACAACTTCAGTTTTTCATTTTCTTGTGGTTTTGTACTTATTTGATATTTGCGCAAGTGGAAATTGTTGCTCAGCGCTGAGCTAAGCAGATATAAGTCAGCAACATGTGAATTGTCATCTAAATACAAGATTTGAAATATAGCTAATTAGGAACTTTGCCATATTCAATGTTTTTCTTTCAAAATCGTTGTTGCTGTGTTGTTTCTCCCGAAAAAATCTGACTGACTTGAAAAATGGGTGTAAAGTTTATATGTAGAAACTACTTGTGAGGTCAAAACTAAACAGTTCCATTCACATGTGGGAATTACTTGTGAAGTTAAATTAAACCACAACACCTACATGTGAAAATTACTTGTGATGTTTCAACCCAAGAATAACACCTACATGACATGTGAATTTTACTTGTGATATTGAAACCCCACAATAGCACTTACGGTTGAAAATTACTTGTGAGGTTCAAACTAAACAATGACACTATTGACACTTTCATGTGGAAATAAACTGTGAGGTTACACGCAAACAATGACGCTTACATGTGAAAGCTACTTCGAGGTGGAAGCCAAACAATGACTAGACTTTATCAAATGCATTGTGCATGTGACGACTTGCCTTCACCTCTATCTTATCTTAGTAATCATCTCTGGCTGTGGAAACAAAAGTGACTTAATTCGATTTCGCCTCAAAAGCACCCTACAGTTTTGAATGGTTTTGGGATCAAAATAATACCCTACAGAATTTATAAACTACCGTTGAATTAGCTTCAGCTTACAACTTGCTTTGAAATGACCACCTAATGTCCCAGTTTGAGGGCGGGCAAACGGCAGGCTTGAATGCCGTAACAAGAGAGGGCCATGCAAACGACGGCTTCAAGGCTCTAAGGCCAAATGCCTGTGGCCACAGTGCCTTGTCGAAGCTGCCGCGGAACATTTTACGGGTTTTTGAGGGCGGGCAAACGGCAGGCTTGAAAGCCCGAACAAGAGAGGGCCATGGACGCAAACGGCAGGCTTCAAAGCTCTAAGACCAAATGCCTGTGGCCACAGTGCCTTGTCGAAGCTGCCGCGGAACATTTTACGG
>Ga0126342_10005109_pt1 | contig 22745 bp, 15 predicted proteins | sample Cyp1metagenome_FD_92528 | JGI IMG/M metagenome (GOLD analysis project Ga0126342, IMG submission 92528) | Coral microbial communities from Lord Howe Island, Old Settlement Bay, Australia - Cyphastrea 1 metagenome | ecosystem: Host-associated > Invertebrates > Cnidaria > Coral ...
TATCTAAAATGGATTTCCTGACCTCTTTTTAAAGATGCGTTTCTGAGGGTCTTCAAAATTGGATGAAATTGGATGATGTTGGATGCACATTCAAGCATGAATTTGGTGGCAAGGCATTTTATTTCAGAGCCAGTTTTCATTGTTTTTGTGCATTTTAAAGCCTGAGGCCTATGCACAAAAGTTAGACCGCTCTAAAACTCCTGCACAGCTTCACATAATGAATTGGCACCCCGATCTAGCACATGTGTTACTGGCACAACACCAGCACAGAGGGTTTGTTTCGGCCCTCATCACCACCATGGCGCCAGGTGATGACATTTGGGACCCACCCAGGGTCGCATTGAAGCTGCCTTCGGTAGTTGACAAAGGTCTTTTAATCCAAGAAAGTGGACTTTTCATGTTTTGCCCGCCATTCATGCCCAATACAGTGTGCACTGCCACACATGGGGATCAGCCGGTCGTGCAAGATGCTCTACGAGATGCCAGATCTGGAGACAGCTTTCTTTGTGTTGCTGAGACTTTGCCGCTTGTTGGGTCTGAGGTTTTGTCTGGTTCTGACAGTTTGAGTGACATTCACAGCCTATTTGATGCAGTTGGGCGTGTTGTTACTTCTTTGGTCAAGACGGTTGTTCAGGCTAGCCACTCTTTCCCGGAATGGACTCAGCAGGTGGATCAGTTGCAGTCTGACTTTTCGTCTACCATTGTCAGTATTGAAACAAGTCTTACCCGCTTTTCTCCATGGTATCAGTCGGTCCCTGCTCGGTATGGCCGGTTTGCCTTCGACGAGCCCTGCAGTTTTAGACCTTTGTTCCTGCGGGAATGTGCTCTTGTCCCCAGCCAAGATGACTCGGTCCAAAGATCCCCTGTGAGCGAACCAGTGATTGGAGCGCACTTGCATGATCTGTTCAAGTCTTGTCACACCTTGGAAGTGCCTGTTTGGTATGTTGACCCTTTTCGGTTTCCTGTGTGTAAGCAATGCCGGTCTGCCAGTTTGGCCGGTCCCGACAATACATGGTTTGAAGCGTTGACTCTGCCTTGGTCGCAGGAAATTTGGCCTCAAGCAGAGGTCCAGGTTGTTCTGTTTCAAACATTTGACAAGTCTAGCTCGACCGAAAGGCATACACATGTCATCTTATTGCAGCATTCTCTTCCGGGCCTTATGCCAGTTATGCTCAGTAATGTGACTCCGCACTGTTTGGCATTTCCTCGTCGGTGTGTGATTTTGGCCCCCATGGATTTGACTGCCTTCGCAATGCGGGCGACCCTTGTCACTGTCTTTCCTGAAGTCAGTGATCGAGATGATTATGGTTTCTCGTTCCAATGTGGAGACACACAGTGGAGTGCAGGCCAGCGAAGGGACCATTTTGCAGTTACGGTGCATATTGCTTCAAAGGAAAGTCACGATGACTCCCCTGCTTTCTTGGATGACGGTCTAGCCAGCGACCTTCAGGCAGCTTTTGGGACTGATGGCCTATGCCTTTCTACCCCCCATGCGTCCAATGGTGAAATGCTGCGCACAGCAGCTGAGATCCCTTGTCCTGGCTTCCCAGCTTGATGCCGTTTTGCCTAGGTCTCGTCCTAATGCTGACATGCCCTTGGATGACCAGCTATCCACCCTTGCTTGGTCACATTCGGACGATTGGAGAGCACAGGTGTCCCAGTCCCTTGACCTTGCACTTTGTCCCGTTTCGCCACAGCTGCCCTTGCTGCCTCAACCATCAACGCCATCTTTGAAGCTATGGCCGGGCCCATTGGGCCTTATGAGATTGTGGAAATTTTCGTTGATGGAGCTACCTCATGTACTGCGGCAGGGTGGAGTGTGGTCTTGGTTGCCCAGCATGCCTCTTCAGCTAGGTTGCTAGGTACTCTTGCGGGCCCTGTGGTCCTTGGCCATCAACATCCTCAGTGGTTGGGAGCGTCTGCAGTAGATAACATCGCTGCGGAATTGTCTGCTCTTGCTGCCGCTTTGGCGGTAGTGTTGCAGTTGCATTTTCCTTGCCCTGTTTTCATTCGCCCTGACTTATCATTGAGTCGACTTCTGGCTCAGGAGTTGGTTACCACAGTTTCTAACCCGGGGCTAGCCAAGCTCTGTCGGGTCCTTTCCTCTTGGGCTCCGTCGAATGTAGGCTTCTCAGAAGTGCGGGGGCATACCAACCATGCTTGGAACGACCTGGCCGACGCCCTGGCTAAGCATGTCCTGACCCATCCGGATGACTTTCCTGCCGTTGACTTTGGAAAGCTGCATGATCTTGCCAAGGAACCGCACGACTTGGACTGGGCTTGGACTCAACACTTGCCGCCTTCCATGCAACATTGCTTTCCCAATTGTGTGCAGAACGCAGTGTGGCAATTTAGCCCCTCGCTTAGGCGGGTGGTTGCGCCGCCTGTCGAGGAGTCTCCGTTTTGTGCCCCTATCGCCTTTGCCTGCAAAATGGCTACCATTAATGTACTTGCACTCGACAATCTTGAAAGCCAGACTGAGATTGGCAGACGCACGGGCACCCGCACGCTCCGTCTCGACCACCAGCTGCATGCTGCAAAATTTCATATTGTTGGTTTGCAGGAAACGAGAACTCTTCAAGGGCAATTTCAATCGGAGCATTTTCACATCTTTTCGTCGGGTTGTGTTGGGCCTTCTGCCGCCCGATTGGGATGTGAGTTATGGTTGCATCGCAGTTTACCGATTCTGACTACGCAGGATGGACGACCGGTGACCATGATCGATTGCACCTCGGTTGTCACTCATGCTGATCCGCGGAGGCTCTTTGTACGCCTCGAGCACGCAGCTTTGCAGATCACCGCCGTAGTCCTCCACGCTCCTTGCTTAGGCAAAGCCACTGGTGATGCAACTGCCCCAATCGATGCAGTCAAAGCATGGTGGGCTGATACCTCTCAGATTTGGCATCAACAAGTTGACACAGAGTTTGTTTGTGTATTTGTTGACGCCAATGCCACCCTTGCTTCTGAAACTACGCAGTATTTCCAAGAACATCATGCTGATTCAACTACGGCTCAGAGCTTGGTTTTTGAGGAGTTTCTCGTTGACCATGAAATGTATGCTCCCTCGACTTTTGCCGCACACCACAAGGGTCCTTCCTATACTTGGACGCACTCGTCTGGCAAACGTATGAGGTTGGATTATGTGCTTCTCAACAGCCGACTGTTTGAAATGGTTGCGACGTCTGAGACCTGGTTGTCCTATGATGGCACGTTCACGCATGAGGACCATATCCCGGCTTGTCTTGACCTTATTGGGTGGATTCCATGCCCTAGTCCCCAAGAAAAGGTCACCTGGGATGAGAATGCCTTGCTCGACCCACGACGTTGTCAAGCATTTCAAGAAGCCCTGGCCACTTTGCCGGTCCCTGCTTGGGAGGTGTCTGTGGATGCACACTGTCAAATCTATGAAGGTCAGTATTTTCAACTTGCCAGGCAGTTTTTCTCCAAAGTTCCAGGGAGCCGCAAGAGACCCACCCTGAGTTCGGATACTTTGAGTGCAATCGCTTTCAAAAGGCATATTTTGGATTGTGGCCGCTCCTGGGAACTCATGACCAGTGTAGAATTCCGTGAGGAGTTAAAAGCCATCGAGAGTCAAGTGCGCAAGATGGTTACCAGAGACCTGCAAATCTTCTATGACCAACTCCTTGTGAAGCTGCAGGAAGCCGGACAGTTGCATGATCATAAGCAGATGTTCCGTACCCTGTCTCGCCTCGGCGGCAAGCGGCACAAGAGAAATGGTGTTGCAAAACCCCTTCCCATGTTGAGAGACCCTGAGGGACAACTGGTCAAGTCTTATGTGCAGCAACAGCAACTGTGGCTCCATCAATTTGCGGCAATCGAGGCTGGAGTGCCGATTAGTCAGCAAGCCCTTCGTAGTGCAGATTCTGCGGGATTAGGGCTGGCTCTTGATTTGCCGGAAGCATGTTCTTTTCCGTCAGACTGGCAGTTGCAAGAAGCAGTCTCCAAACTCAAACGAGGCCGAGTGCCTGGTCCTAATGGGATCACGCCTTGTCTTTTGAAAGCAGGAGGCAGTGTCTTCACAAAGCAGCTCACCACCTTGACTACAAAGACAGTTGCGCATGGGAAAGAGCCTACCTCTTGGAAAGGAGGCAAATTGGTCCCTTTATTTAAAGGGCGTGACTCCCCGCCTGACCCCCATGCTTACAGAGCCATCTATATTTCGGACCATACTTCGAAGCTCTACCACCGCATGTTGCGTCAGCGTCTCGAAGTCCCATGGATGAAACATATGGATTTGTTGCAGTTCGGAGGCCGTAAATCGCTTGGCACGGACATTGCCCACCACATGCTTGAAGCCCATCAGTTTTGGTGTCGTTGCCAGAAGTTGCCTTCAGCAATTGTCTTTTTTGACTTGCGTGCAGCTTTTTATTCGGTGCTTAGGCAGGCATTGACCGCTGTGGTTATTGATTCTACTACACCCACTGTCGCCTTGAGTAGATTGGGCATTTCACCGCAGATTTGGGCAGCCTGGCTTGATCAAGCCTCGCAGGATCATGCCCTCATTGAGGCTTCACCGCACTTAGAGAAGCTGATCCAGGATTGCATGACCAACACTTTTTTCACGATTGAAGGCTTGCAAGGGGTCTGTAAGACTACCCGTGGCACACGTCCAGGGGATCCCTTAGGCGATTTGCTTTTCAACTTGATTATGCGGTTGGTGCTGAAAGACACCCATGCCTTCCTACAAGACCACACCAATGCCGTATGGATGGGCGCACCCGATTCCTGTGAGTCTTTTGCGGAAGGCAATGGCATTCCCACAAGTGCTTACTTCGATGTCTCATATGTAGATGATGCAGCCGTAGCACTGCATGCAGAAACTGTCCAAGAAACTGAGAACATGATTACCGGTTACCGCCGTTTAGTCAAGCATTTTGCGGTTGACAATGTTTGCAATGCGTGTGCCAAAATCTACCACACCCGAAAACGGCTGATTGAGCATTTGCGAGATGCCACTTCCTGCCTTCAGGTTTTGCAAGCATGTTTTCCACCTCTTTCTGATGAACAGGTTGTTGCCATGGACGCTCAAGATCATGCTACCACACTGGATCTTCGCTCTCAGGGGTGGGGGGCTAGTAAGGCCCTCATTCCAATGCGCAAAGTTAGTGGTCCACTGTTGCCACCACCTGGTTCCGCTGGAGCCTTGGCGATGTTTGCAAAGTGGTCTGCCAGGAATCCAGTCAGTGGCACTGCGTACAACCATTTCCAAGGCCATGCGCTTGCGCAAGCCGAGGTAGAGCAGCCCCGTGTGATGCTTTTTGAGGAGGACATGCCGGCATTCATCTTTCAGTCAGGTGGTGGTATGAACCAAGGTGATGGCAGATTTTCAATGTTTGGTTTGGCACGTGAGACCGCTTTGTTGCACATTCGCTGCCAGGTGTTCGTGCATTTCTATTCTGGCTGAGCAAAGAGTTTTTCCAGATGGGCAGCAGCTTTTTGTGCTGTCAGTGGATATGTGCTTACAACGTGAGCGCGGCGATCTTGCCACATCAAGTTCCCTGTCATGGTGGATTCAACGCATTAAATCTGGGCAGATATGCGGCGCCGGGGGAGGACCCCCTTGTGAGTCCTTCTCCGCGGCCCGCTTGCTGGAAGGAGGTCCTCCCCCGGTCCGCTCAGGTACATGGCCGGAGGGCATCCCCAACATTCCGTTGCAGGCTTGGCGACAAGTGATGGTTGGGTCGAGACTTATGCGTTTTATCCTTGACGTATTCCTTACGCTGGTTCTTGTTGGCGGTTGTGCCTTTATTGAGCACCCGCAGTATCCTTTGTGGGCGCGTGCCATGGACCCCTCCAGCGTATGGTCCAGTCGACCCATGAGACTGCTCAGGACCATTGCTGCGGTCGGTGTGACGAGTTTCGACCAGTGCATCTTCGGATGCCTGGCACGTAAACCCACTACAATCATCCATTTACGGCTGCCGTTGTTGCGGAAGACTATTTTGGGCACTGGCTACATGGGCAGGTGCCATCATTTGGCTTCTCATCACGAGGCGCTAGCCGGCAGAGATGGTGCTGGGATCTTCAAGACCGCTAGGGGCAAGGTGTACCCCCCAGGGCTCAATAGAGCTCTGGCGAATGCCGTGGCAGACTTTGTACAGCAGACGTTTGCCGGCTCCCAAACTCAGACTCTACCATCTGAGTTCTTGGATCTGATTGCGAATGATTTTGTGTCCGATGAGATTGTACAGCCAGATTTCTATGGATGAGACATCGGACTGCACAGAGTAGCATCAGTTCCCTTGCATGAACCGAGCAAGACCTCCTTGCAGTACGCGAAATTAAATAATCCTTCCCATTGACTAACTCATATTTTTCAGAGGGGTAGGCTTAACCACCAACCAGAAATGGTTTATGACTGCGCTGTTCAATTTGAATGCTGGAGATTCACCACTGCAGTTGAGTGAAATTAACCCGACAACAAAATTGGGGAGGCTTACCAAACGTGTATTTTCAAGGTCTTTTTCTTTCCAGGTTGACACATGGGATTCATGATTCGCCACGAGTTGTAGCCTAAGTTAAATAGTGAACAATGAAAACTGATTCTGAAAACATGTCTTAACCACTTCCGACATCATCCTATAACTAGATATGATATAACATTATATTATATATATATGACCAATTTAACCATGGAGAAATCCAAGCAACATCGCATGATTTTCATTTTAACAAACTAGAACAATCTTAAACGGGTAGAAACTAATCCAAATCCAAAATAGTCTTTTGGAATCAATTTTTGATCATCTACGTTCACCATTTTTTTTTTTCAGGGTATCTAAGATTGGCTACAATAAATAAACGTATATACACATACTTAATGTGGTTAAAACAATGTCATAAACCACCCATTTGGGAACGGTTTGTACCAGCTATGAATCATTCCAACAAAAAAAACGTCAATCACCAAGATCAGCACAGGAGGCTAAGCCACAAGAGCTGCAAGAAATTCCGCACAGTCGCTGGTTTTGCCGTTGGGGTTTCCGACCCTCAGGTGAATAAAAATACCCAAGGGTTGATTGGTTAAGAACTAGGGAATAATACCAACAATTATAGTGGTTTTATGGGTGTATTTTTTTTAACTATGAAAGATAGGACATATAACATCAATACATGATGGTTGAGTGGATTATGATAAGAACTAACAAGCTATACGAATGGCTCGAGGTAATTTGTTACTTTGCAATGGAATATGGATTGTTTATTGATGATATACCATGATATACTGAAGTTCAGAATGGTTTTCGATTGCTATATTGAATTACCAGAAGGGGAAAGTGGACAGATATGGATAGATGACAGTTTTTTGCAGGAGTTGGGTGAAGTTAAGCAACCAAAGATGTGAATGGTTTATAATACTGCGAAGTAGCCCAGGCAAAGTAGGATGACTTGTTGTACAGTTGAGTGAGCATGGAGCAACTGTTTTGTTTTTCCTGGGGAGCCTGTCACCTGTCAGTTTCATCAAGTTGTTCATACTGGTTGAGGAGCTTTGGACTGGCATCATTGCATCATTTTCTACTATTTGGTGAACATTCTTCGGCAGAAGTTAAGTTGTCTTTGTTTCTTTTTCTCGCACCCCAAGATGGCTTGGGTATGCACAGCTGGAGTCTAGAAAACCGTGAGGTCCAGTAATTGTTTCCCAATTTTGCAAAGTTTGTGCTGGTCGTTAGTCTCTGCAAGTCGTAGGGAAAACACATTTTCGAGAAATCAATGGATTCTTCAGCAACATGGGGGATTCTAGCGTCTGACGAATCGGATATAATTCATCTGTAGAACAACTCATCTGGTTTATGGTTTGACGTATGTGAACTTCAAGCGTCGTTTCATTGGGATGATCCCCAATGACAAAGTCATGGGGCCCAAAGACTTGGATCGGAGAGAACTCTTGGATTCCCTCAATGTGAACCCCCCAGGGCCCCAGTGATGTGAATGTTGGTTTAGATTCGCCCCAGTAACTATTGTTATTTGCGTACCATAAACCATAGTTGTTGGAGTTACAAACCAACTTAGCTATCGAACGGGGGCCTCACATTGCTTGGATCACTTTGGCGAAGTCTCAGGCTGGAGTGAGAATTATTGGCCATCTGGCCCCATTGCACGCGGCTGGGATGGAGATCTGTGAATCACATGGGGTACCGGTGCAATACGAATACAGTAAACCGAGGGGTGAACATCATAGGTGAGATTTCTCCATTGTTTTCGTTCCAGCGGGAGGAATGCCAAATCTACAGATTTGGATAATGACATGTTTGACCATCAAAAGCACAAAGCAGAATCTACCCTCTGGTAATTGCATAGCGAACTGGAAAGATCCACCATTTTCAATGGGAAATTCCACTATTTCTATGGTAATCTCTACCATCCCCAAGGTGCCCCGAAAAAAAAAAATCGTGCGGCTCTTTTTCGTTTATCAAAGACCCATGGATGTCAGGGTTTTTATATACGGTATACTATTAATAAAGGGGCTCAGAAAGGGGTCATGTTACTAAGCCCAATATCTATCCATCATTGGCAGGTGATATTATTAGAGTATCATTATATACATATATACATACTATATGTTCCCATAATATCCCATCATATTATCTCCATTAATGTTAGTAAAGCAGTAGAAACCCATTCCCCAATTTTACCATACAATGGGTAATTAAAACGAAAGCATCAATCCATTTTTTGGTGGCTCATAATTGCTTGACTAACCGACTAACCCCATTTTGCTTGGTTGAATCACTTAGCCACTGGTAATTTAACAAAGCTATTGAACATTGCCATTTATAGTTGATTTAACCTCTGGTAAACTAACATGACCATGGAAAATCAATCATCATTTTTAAAAGGAACATCAACTATAAATGGCAATTTTCAATAGCTATGTTTGTTTACCAGGGGGTAGCCATCAAAAATAGTGAATTTCCACAGCTATGTTAGTTGTCCAGAGGGTATCTTCCATTTTGGTCATTTGTTTCCCCCGTTTCCTAGGTACAGGACACTTGGCGCAGTTGTTCCTCTGCGAGGCGGGGGGAGTTGCATGGAAACATCCTATATATATATACCTGGGTTGGTTTAAGGTTATTTTTTATTTTCCAACTGGAAAATCCACTATTTGGGGAATCTATAGTGAATATGTGTTTTTTTTGGGGATCCCTTAAGCGTATAATATATATATATATATATATGTATTATATATATACGATATATATATATGTATATATAGTACCCCCAAAAAAATAATGGTATATTATATGTAGGTATATAATGCTATAAACCATATTTAGGTATTATGGTATATAATCTATACTTTATTATACATAGGGGTTTCCATAAACGGGCTACCTTGAAAAATGGATGGTTTATAATGGAGACAATGCTATTAAAATGGATGATCTAGAGGTATCCCTATTTCAGGAAATCTCCTTATACATACTACATACATATATTTGGGTAAAAAACGGTGACCTTATTGTGACCTCACTGGATTCATGGCTAGTAAGGGGAATCGTCACCCAATGACCACAAGCTTCGGGTTAGTCAAATATTATACTTCACCCAGATATATAGATATGGAATGAGATGCAGTCTGGTTGGTGGTTTGGAACATGGCTTTTATTTGTCTATTCAGTTGGGAATTTCATCATCCCAACTGACTTTCATATTTTTCAGGTGGGTTGAAACCACAGACCAGCAGTATAATTATCATACCCCACAAATTGTTGTTTTCACTTACTTTATTCAAACAATCAATCCTGGCGGCCTATCATTGTACTGTAGTCTATAGCCACATCTAACCATAGATATATGATATCTAACCATAGATATATCATATATGTATGGTTCGATGTGGCTAATATTGTATATCTACATGCCATAGACTTTGCCTTCATCGCATCTTCACAGGTGGCGATTGTGCTACTTTCTTGGAAGTTCTCGGCCTTCTTTGTGAGTCGTTTGCTGCGTAGCTGGGTTGCTATCCAGTGTTGTTGTTTTTTGGGGCATGGTGATTACCCTGCAGCAATCAAACATGGAAAAATCAATAGAATTCCTGAGTTATTTCGATGATTTCCCAGCTAGAAACCTCCATAAACAGTGCAGGGATCTCCCAGCCTGCCACGATAAATCCAAAACTACACCAGTCTAGTCTAGGAGAGAATTATTGTGTATACCCCCAACTTCAAGGATGCTGGTCATCATAGCATGATGGCAGAAAAAATGGGCAATAATTGGGGATGGTGACTATGGCATTGGTGGCATTGGGTTTTATCAGATTGGTGGATTTGATTGGGGTGAAGAATCAGGCCATGTTTTTGTTTGAAACCGACACATGGTTCTCAGATTTCATTTTCCCAGGTAGGTTTATTTTGTGGTTCGTATCTATGATCAGCCATCCAGAGCCGGATGTTTTTTTTGTAGACCCAAAATTATGGCAGTTCAGTTGGGGTTGTCTGAGGCCAGCCATTCTCCCAGCGATGTTTGTGGGTTTAGCTCAGTCTCAAAGGACAATGAAGACCAGTTCCCAGTTGCTCAAGGGATGTGTGATATACATGTATACAATATGATATAACTATATATATTATAATTATATGTATATGTATATATTATAATTGCATATTATATATATATATTATAATTATCGAATGAACATGAATGGTCTAAATAGATTATCTAAAGGCTAGCTTGATGAGCAAGGTGCTTGATAGGTGAGCTAGATGACACTCTGAAATATCCATTGTGATAGGCGAAGTTCCGACCACGTGCTAGCCGTATTTTGGGAACCTGCACAACTCCCATGATCCTGAAAGAAGCCAAAAAAACGCCTGCGCTTTTCGGTTGAAACCTCAGATGCCACGCTTATGCCACGCTTCAGCCCCTGACTTCTATGGATCCTTTTCCTTAGTGCAGATCTGCTGTTCGTCGACCCTCAGGTTGCCGGCTCGTGGTCGTTTGCTTGAAACCACTTTTGACTGGCCGATTTCTGAGACCTGGCCGCTGAGTCGCTGAAATCTGGAATCTGTTGGAACGAACGCTGGGGAGATGTTCATTTTTCCAGATTTTTCCAAATGTAACATGGGGTCCATTTTAAACAAAGTTATAGAAAATCCCAGAGTGATGCGTTGGCATTTTACTATATAATATTATATATATATAATTATATATATTTATTCTATCAAAAATGGCACTTTTTTCTCAGGAGGGTAGTTGGCTGCGTCGAAACAAGTTGGGACCATGTTTGCCAGCCCATTGCATCACCCAATGGTACCCAATTTCAGGTTGGTGAAGTGTTATAATTCTGCCAGACATATATATATATAGCAGCCTCAAATCAATGGGAATAAAAAAGGATCATAACATGGAGGTACTGTACCATATTGTTGGCCATATTTTATGGGGAAATTCCCTGAAATTTAAGCCTAAAAAATAGGCCCTACAGTATATATGGTAGGTACCTCCAATCAATCGGTTCCTGACATGGCCATTGACCAAACATGATAGAAATGTGTGCAACCATGGTGAAAGTTCGATGAGGTTTTCTCCATGGTTCTTCAGGATTTCCTTCCAACTCTTGTATTTGCTTGGGAGCTGCTACATATGTTTTCTTTCCCCAAAATGGATCGTTTGCGCGGATCCACGATTGGCTATCAAGTTGTCGTTTTTTTAAGTGTGTCTCAAAATTCTGAACCCCCAAATCCCCTTTTTTGTTTCTATTGAAATCCCCGTTTTGGGTATCCCGTGTCCAGTGTGATCTTGGACAAACTCCCATGTAGTTGGTGGTTGGAACTATATTCTTGATGTTCAACCCTTTTAAACACGAGATGATCATCCCGAACCCACCATATATATATATGTATATGTATATATATATATATATATATTATATATATTTGAGTTTTTTTGATTTTCAACCCACAGAATGGGATGATGATCCTAAACACACCATAGATTTCAGAGGTTTCAACCCTTCAAAAATGGGACCCAGACGTCTGACTTTGCTGAGGACGCTTCTTTTTCGACACCGACGGGCTAGGAGGGCGATGCTCCTTGGCGAACCAGGATTGATGGTTGATATATGGAGGTTTCCTAAGTGGGGGTGCCCCCAAATCATCCCAACGGACCTTTTTATTTTATTTAGGGGTACCATCTGGTTATGACTAACATAGCCATGGAAAATCCCAACCATCAATGGAGGTTTCTAGCTGGGAAAATGATCTATAAATGGGCTATGTTAAATCACCAGAGGGTACCACTATTTTAGGACACCTCCATATATCGTTGGATGGATTTTTCAACCGACTCAGAACTGCTCCCCGCACCAGTTTGCAGGAAGTTTGGTTCATGATATTTGCGCACGGGCGATGTCCCAGTGCCTGAATTCCGTCGGGTATCAGCAGCATTTCCCATCAAATGAAGGCTCTCGTGCACTGACAGGCCCCGTCTGACAGGCAGCCAAGCAACTACAAAGGGGAAAGGCTTTTGGATAGCCATTCGCCCGGCTTGACCCGTTGCCACGTTCCTTGCGATGTGCATTGTAGTCTACACTTAGCTTGAAGATATGATGATGGTATAACTGCCACAATATATAACTGTATAACATGGTATAACATGGTATAACCACAATTTATATGTATATATAACTGGAAGATACCTACAGCTAACTTATATCACCCAGCACATTTAAATATCTTGGGATATCTGGGGATCAGCCCAGCTCCCAGAATCAGCCAGCAGCCAGCCGGAGAAAAATGGGGATGTCACGATGTAACCGCAACAAAAAAAAGGACTTATAGATACTTACAGAATCTAAAAAAGGTACTTATAGACACTGTTATAGCTGATTTGTGAGAACGGCGGTTTTGGTGTATCGTTGGAATGAGAGCTCCACTAGACTTGCAGAGAGCTTCAGGAGGCCCACCATGGCGACCATGGTGCTGTTTGTATCTAGGTCCGACCATTGGTTACGCCATTGATTTTAGGATGGCCAAAAAACGCTTCAACAACATTTATGGTTTTGATATTATAAATATGGTTAACAGAACGATAACCTACCAATGAAATACCAATGAACTCCAAACATTCAAGGATAAGAACACATGATTTCTGGAAACATGTGACATTTTCTGACAATTCTTACCATTCTGACCATTCTGATGCTGCTACAACTAAACTGGCTCGGTTAGTCATGGAATCCATTGAACTAAATGGGCCATTTGCCAGTTGTAATGTGTTGATTTACCAGGAGGCTACCGTATATGATGCGCATCTGAATGAAGACCAAATCTACCTCACCAAAAGCATTCGCAAGCCGTTCGGAAAGGTTGGTGTTTCTTCGTACAGAAGGAGTGGAACATGGCGTCGTCAATGCACTTTGGCTGGCACGCAACAAGGGCCTGTCCTTTTCGGGCCCAAGGGGCCCAATTTTGTGGAATTAGTTACCCTCCAGATCCCTCCAGTAAATTAACATAGACCCTGGCAGATGGGGGTTGGAAGATTAGTTTCCACTAAAATTGGTCATTTTCAGGGTCTATGTTTATTTACCATAGGGTAATTAGTTTGCTGGAAAACTTACAATGTGGCCCCCCCAATTATAAGTTGGTTTAGATTCGCCCCAGTAACTATAGTTATAAGTACCATAAGCCATAGTTATTGGAGTTATTGGCACCAACTTAGCTATCTTGGGGGCCTCACATTGTAATAATATATAATCATTCATAATAATTATATCTACCATAAACCCCAGTTGAAAAAATGTCATGATTCACGATCATGCCATCATATCCCCGCAAGGTGGTGCCCTCCAGTTATAAGATGTTATAAATAGGTTTGCAACTCCGTCGATATCTACCATAAACCCTAGTTGACCTTGTTATGAACGGACCTAGCTATCAGTTTGAGGACCTTACCCCGTGTCCAAAGGTGCTTTACCTTGACACAGCCTTGGTCGAACTCTGTCGAGAGCAGGTTTCGGGTGGGCAGGTGATCCAACAACAAAAACCATTGTGATATTAGGGGGACGAGATTACCATAATCATTGTCTGGTTGGTGATTTCAAACATGGCTTTTATTTTCCATAATATATAGGATATATAATCCTTCCCATTGACTTTCATATTTTTCAAGATGGTTGAAACCACCAACCAGAAAATTCTTATGGGATCCGAAGACTTCCAAAAAGTTTTTTTGTGGTAATTACAATGTGCCCCCCCCCCCCAGTGATGTGAACGTTGGTTTAGATTCGCCCCGTACCATAAACCATAGTGAAATTGGAGTTATGTTCACCAACTGAACGCTATCGAACGGGGGCCTCACATTGTATATATGTAATTATTATGGTTATCAATTTCCAAGATTCCATAAAAATGATCAAACACTTCCAAGACTTCCAAAACCCACAACAATTATTTGCTTGGTGGTTTGGAACCTTTTCTATTTTTCCGTATATTGGGAATTTCATCATCCCAACTGACGAACTCATATTTTTCAGAGGGGTAGGTTGAAACCACCAACCAGTAACTTATATGATTTCACATCTTCAAACACAACTGTTAAACAACCGCAAGCCTCATTTGGTATTTGTTTAATCCTATCCCCCAAGGGTAGTAGGTTGAAACCACCGTTGCGAGTTGTGGTTTGTTCTCTTCCAAGATTTTTCACACCCCCTTCAAAGCATCTTCGCAAGATGTCAGGGATGACACGTTTTTTTCATCACTGTCAGTGGGTGTTTTTTCTTGATGGGGGACGGGATAAGGTTATGACCAACAAACATTGGGGTTAAACATTGGGGTTTTCTAGGAGGGGGGGAAGAAGGGCTAGGGGGGGGTTGGCTGTCCATGAATGATGTTTTTTTTTGCTAAGCATTTTCAAAAGTCTCTGGTTGTTCTGAATTATGTTCATAAAATTATGGGATTTGAATTTGAAGATCATTGCTCATTGGGGTTGTATCCATCAAACATACCGGGACAAAATCGCCAACTGATGGTTGGTTCATGATCATGTGATCGAAGGGGTTATACTGCTAGAAATACTACAATATACTACTATACAATGTACTTTTTTGAGGAAGATAAATGATTATCGAATCATAATCCATTTCTTGGAATGTTTACTGGGTAACAAATCTCGGCTTGGCATTCCTTTTCCCGCTTGTTGGTCTATAGAGGGGAATCCCATTGAAAGACCATCCTGATCCAGATTGCTGGTATGACCGGCCCTATTTGTCAGATTCGTTGCCTTCAGTTTGGGTACCTGAGATGTTTCAAAATCCACATTATTGTTTGTAAATCCCTTCCATTGTTTGGTTTTTGGCATCCTCTTTCTACTCATTGCCTACAGAGTGGTGCTCAACTCAAAGTTGGTTTAGATTCACCCCCAGTATCTAGTTTGGTATATCTAACATATACCTTAGGGTCAATATATACTTATCATAGATGGGGGTCATAACTTATAATATTATATATATACATATATATATATATTATTTATGTATATACATATATATATATATATATGTAATCCCCATACTTACCATGGTTCAATGTATCTACCATAGACCATACTTCGCCTAATTACCAGCTTAGCTTCTTAAAGGCTCCCGCCTATTTTTTCAAGTTCTTCGACCAGCAGGGCCCATTTTTTTTGTTGAGTCCTACTCAGTAGGCAGTTGGAGTGACTACAATGCCTAAGAAAGGTATGGTGGATAGATCACTCAAGGTGACCGGCTGATGGCTGAAACTCTCAAGCCGCACCTTTTCTGACTAAAAATCCCAGGGCACTCTGTGCTGTCCCAGATTGCTTTGATTCGTGCAGGAAACGCATTTTGGGAAACAGATCCGCTAGATGTTTGCACAGTTTCATAGTGTTTCCCTACTGAAACTAATCCATTGATAGGACATCCAATTAACCAAGCAACGATTTTGTTTGCGGTTTCTAAGTGATCAATAGTTGCTACTAAATATTATGGGATAGGGTGATTAGTACATCACTCACATATCCAATTCAATAGTATGTCACTATATATCACTATGTATAAATCACGCAGATCATGATCATGATCAGTAGTGCTGAAATATGTTCTTACATTGGACCACGTTTTTTTTAAATATTGAGCAACACACATATCTGGAACCCATGATAAACCACTGAATATTTTATTGGAACCCCCTATATTTTATTGGTAAAGGCCACTTAAAAAATTGGTTTAGTAGGATTTTGCCTTTCAATCTTTTTGGGAGCTGCTATACTTCATTGGACCCCCCGATATTTTTGGGAGAACAACACATTTTTTGACTGGTGCTTAGCAGGGAATTTTCGGGAATGATCCATAATCACTAGTAATAATCATCCCAGCAACCCCCAGCAACCCATCCATTCCCTACAGGATGGGGCCCCCAAGATAGCTAAGTTGGTTAGTTGGTTTACAAGTGGCTTAACAATGGTCTATCGTAGATAAAACTATAGTTAATGGGGATTATAATGGTTTATAAACCAACAAACATCACTGGGGGGCCCCATCCTGTACGTTTAGCACCAGGAAGTTTTCCGTCGGATTTTTCCATCGCCGAAATGCACAGTTATGGCCATTTATTAGTTATAACTGGTTATAAATGGGATTATACATTCTATAAATGGGGTTTTCTAAGTACTTATAACTGGTAAAGGGCCATAACTGCAGGATACTGCTGAGATCCTTCTTCAGATCGTGGGGCGTCGGGGCATGGGCTCCTTCCTGCGACGTGCTTCGGCGATGGACGAAGGGACGAAGACTTGGGGAATCACCGTCAAAAATGGCCATAGAAATAGTGGACCCATTAAACATGGTGATTTTCCACAGTTTTTTGTATGTTTACCAGAGGGTATACATATTTAAGCGGGTGAACTGGGTACATGGGGATAGGATCAATATGGATCAATCAATTTAGGGTTATACTTAGGATATACTGGGGAAATACAGTAGCCCAAGTATGAAGACATCACAACGAGGTCAGAACAGATATGGCTAGTAAAGGGAGAATCATTCCCAAATGTGTGTGTTCAGGTTGGTGCAACATTGTAATTTATCCATTACCATTGTCAAAATCGATGAACTGGGGCTTGCCATCAGCATTATCATTGGATTTTTCCTAAGTTCAACCAAAAGAGATGAAATTTGAGATGGGTTTGTCTGAAAAAAAGGGTCGGACCCCCAAATTCAGGGCAAATTCAATGGGACAATTATGATAGATCATGAGATTTCGGGATGCTAGGCAGTGCTGTTTTCTTTTCTTGAGGGAGGCCACATTAAAGGGGTGAAAAATCATTGAATCTTAAGACCCATTATTGAAAAATGGACAGTTCTAGCGTAAATCTAGGTGTTATGTAGTGTAAAGTCACACCGCCTTTCATCAAGGTCAATTCTTTTGTGATGTATTGTTATGTAGTGTAAAGTCTCACACCACCCTTCATCAAGGTCAAGTCTCACAATTCTATTTGTCCGTAGCACGGAAGTATTGCTTCCCAACTTCCTTTGATTAGTCCCATTAATTCTCATTGATCCAATTATAAATCTCATTATAAGTCCCATTGTCACTCCCATTAATTACAATTAGAAATCCCACTAACTTCCATTAGTTACCATAAATTCCCATTGGAAATTCCATATTGGAGATCCCACGAAGTGTCATGAATTCCAATAAATTCCATGGAAAATCCCATTTTTTCACATCAATTCCAGTGGATTGATTTAGACCCTGCTTCCTCGCTGGAGGTTTCATCGTGGCCGTGCCTCCAGACCTCATCAGGAGATGGGGCAGAAGGGTGATTGCACGGAAACCTTCAGATGAGGAAACCTGGAGTTTAGGGGGATGTTGAGTGATTCTGGTTTGTGGTTTGGAACATGACTGGGTTCTTTTGCCATATATTGGGAATGTCATCATCCCAACTGACGAACTCATATGTTTCAGAGGGGTAGGTATACCACCAACCAGTATATGTATTATCAAAACATGATAGTTCAAATTGTATATGTATTATCAAAACATGATAGTTCAAATGACCAACAGAAAATGACATATAAAGTGACAATATCTAGTGATACTTCGTGAATTTTCATGATATCTAGTGAAGCTGAGGGTCATATTTCGTGAATTTCAGTGAGGACTGTCTCCTTGGGGGGATCGAATCCCTTTCCTCTTATTTCACGCACACTATATGGGGAGTCACCATATGGTGGATGTATGGGGATGAAATCAACGCAATGGGGGTGCATTTTGGGGGAATGGGATTGATGATCTCTGGGATGAGGCGCTTCTTTTCATGTTTTTTTCAGCATTTTTCAATAAACACATTGTGGAGGGTAAGTTTTTTTCAGCATAAACATTGAAATTTTGATAATGTATGAGTTAAGGAAATATTTACGGCATCCAAACAGGGTCAAACGACTGGAGACTCCAGTAGTGTTAGACAACTTTTGATGTCTTGCCGATGGCAAAACCTCACGAATTTTGCAGGGCATCTAACACTGACCATGAACATACTTGCAAGGTTTTTAGCCGCATAAATCGATCGTGCTATTGAAGTAGAATGACATTCTTCGAAGAACATGATTGGTTGGTCTCCACCCTCCTTTCTTGACGGGTCTCTATGCATCATTAGCAAATACCAACCCTGCCTGCCTTTGAAATTCCTGACATGTCCGCCGAAAAATGGGTTTGTCGGAGTACCCTCACTTCCACTGGGTTATCAATGTTTTCCAAATGTTATTATTGGATTCCCAAAATCATGGGATGACCATGACAGGCGGTTTCTGCAACACAAGGCCACTGCCAAGCTGGTGGCGCCTGGGACAGCCGGAGGTACTGTTCCAACTTTCAAGCCATAGAAACTGAGGGTATACCCTCTGGTAAACTCACATAACTATGGCCATTCAGCATGTTTAAGTTTGGTAAATCAACGAACTCAATGGCCATGTTCATTGTAGCTTTTTGTATGTTTACCAGAGAGTATCTCCCGCGAATAAAAGGCCCTTACTTTCCAGGACGAGCTTTAGAACTGGGAAAGTTATGGGATGCTGTGGGATGGCACTGGGAAAGTTGCGACACATCGTGCTTTGTCATTTTACCCTCTGGTATATAATGGGATTTTATAGTGATTTAATGGGATATTAATGGGATATACCCTCTGGTTAAACTAACATAAATATTGAACATGGCCATAGAAAAAGTTGATTTATCCATTAAACATGATGATTTTCCATAGTTTTTTGTATGTTTACCAGAGGGAAGATGCTTGGGAATCGGGCAAATCTCCAAGTGCCCTCTTCAGGTTGATGAATGATTCAATGGATTGGTTTGTTGGGGAAAAAATACAATCCCCATGATCTGAAGATGGGAAAATCGATGGTTTCTTGTAGATTTTCCCTTAAACCAATTGATCTTCATGGGAAAATCGAGGGTTTCCGGTGAAGATTTTCCCTTAAACTTAAACCAATCCATTGAATTATGATTTCTCCAGATGAACTGGTGATTTTTCATCAACCCAAAATCGGAAGTGAACCAACTGAGATACTGTATGGTTTCAATTCTTTTTAATACAGACCTGGATATGAATTGCACACAGCTGAATACATCTGAATACTATGTTTGTAATACTCTACTTGGTCAATGCAACAACATGCGGAAACTATGTTTTTTGGCCAGGGTGATCATCTGATCCAAGCAAATCCAAGTAATGAGTTTTATGCACTTTTGTTCCGGGAGACCAAGACATCGAATGCCGATGATGCAGCTGTTTTTTTGGCCAGTTTTACCAGCACTGAATCCTCCTGTGTCAAGAATTTGAGGCATGATTTCTTGAAATTATCCATGGAAATGGTCGGATATCCATTGAAGTGAAATATGTCTTGATATTTGAGGCATTATTTCTTGAAATGGTGTTCGACGAGATATCCACTGAAAGTATCTGAAACATCTCATCTGGTTGACGTCACTGGAATGATGATTAGTAAGGATAATCATCCCCACATGGCCTTACTTCAGCTATTTTCGGTTTTGTGAATTGTCACAATTCAGCCAGGCCTAAGGTTAGCGCAGGTGCCTACAGAAGGCACATACAAAAAGGAACAGATGAGGGTTATGTAGTTTTGACCACCAAGAATCTGAGTTTCCCTGGTGAAAAATTGGGAAACACCTAAAGGAACCTAGCCCTGAAAGGATCAACATCTGCATCAGGTAAGAAGTATCACTTCCAAATTGCCATATCCATTAGTATGATCTTCCAAAGACTATGTTTAAAGTTCAATGTTTTTTTGATCGATCAACTGATCCGCAACTCCACAACCAGATGTTTGGAATTCCATCGGATGAAGCCAGTCCTTGGGGGATGGCTATCAATGCAATAATAGGGGTGTATATATATATATAGATGTATAGATACTGTATAGTAACCCCGAAAAGATAGAACAGTAATTGATTACTATTTTAAGATTTTTTACATTTCAATCTTTTTGGACATCTATATGCCCATTATTTTTGGATTTCCAGATGACTATTGGCACCATATACCATGTAACTTGACCGTGGCACAAGCATTGGTTGGAACTGAGGCGCAGGTTGTGCTGAAGACGAAGGTGCGATCATAGAATGATTTTTTTCCCATGGGAAAGTCATGTGTAAATGGCGTTGTTAATTGGATTATCATTAGTAAGATTGTGATTAAACAAAACAATAATTAGTGGGGAAGTCATCTGCACAGTCGGGATGTTGAGGGGAACATCATCTATAAATGGAATTCTTGCATTGGAAGATCAACTGAAACAATGGGAATTTAGTCAGCGTATAGTAGTTATATATCTGGATCACGGTCTGGATAACTCTATATCTTTAGCGAATACTGAACATCAATAGAAAGTAAGACAACATTCCAATCGCCTTTTTTTTTCATGGGTCCAGAATGGCGCTGGACAGTCACCGGAGGGTTTTTTAATGTTACCCCTATGACACTGCTTAAGATTCAAACTCGATATATGGGCAAATTGATATATGGGTCTGGGTCGATTCTTAACATCATCCTTATTCATCCTTATTCCAGATAGATTCTTAGCATCGATTCCTTCAAATAGACCCGCACGAAGATCCTGCTTAAGTAGGCTGCTAAGACCTGTCTTGTCAACGTTTACGGAGTTTCCGGTTTGCGAACTGGGAAATTTCCCATTTTAGTTCGGTAAATCAACAATTTCGACCGGGCCATTTTCAGTAATGTTAAATTACCAGAGCTATGTTTGAATGGCAATTTTTCAACCAAGCTTCCAGATCCGAGATGAGCTCCATCATGATCATATCGATAAGTCCCTCCACTGATTATCCCTCTGGTTATGACTAACAGTTCGCCATGGAAGCCATGGCCCATTGAAATAGATGGTTGACCTATTAGAAATTGTGATTTTCCATGGCGAACTGTTAAATAACCAGATGGTAATTGGTGATGCTTTGAACAATTCATGTCAAAAATATTGCACGATGAATCATCCAACTGATGATTGACGCTTATGAGATCCGACTATCCTTGCGATTTACAATCATCATCATCATCATCATCATCATCATCATCACCATCATCACTATCCATTTTTGAATACCATAATCACCATCACAGAATAATATCAAACAAATCCAGATCATGAACATGCCTACTGGCGTCAGGATGCCAATTTCCAGGTGGAGCAGATTCCCCCGGAATATCGGCTCACAATTTATGAAAGAGTGCTCATGTGGGAGAAGAGACTTGCCACCATCAGGGGGGCCTGCGTGGCCTGTGTGTTCCCCGATGGGTATGAGGGGGCCAATAAGATTGGGTCGGGGCAAGTGCCGATTGGCGACATCGTGGACGCCTTGATTACGAAAGACTCCAATGAGACCCAGAAGACGTACGGTGATTTCGTTGAGGTCGTCAAAGACAATAGTAACATTATATTCATAATAACAGTATTTTCCAAGAATATCCACTAATATCCACTACATCATATTATGGTACACATTTATAATCATACCATGGTATATCATACTTATCCAGGTCCATATCAAATAGTCAATACCGAATGACCATTTTCCAATGACATAAGAACAATACAAATAATTAGTACAATTAGTAGATCATGGTGTACATATACATATCAGACAGTATTTTCCAATAATATCATAAATATCCAGATCATTGGCTATCATATGGCTTATACTATTGGGTGTGTATAATATCAACTATTGTGTCCAATGGTATTATAACCCAATGATCCACATCTTTCTCCACATATATCATATTATATATATACATAATAATTATGCTAAATCACCATCATAATGCCAACCAATAATCACTCATACATTATTCCCCACCTGCCAGGTGAGGGTTGTTAGATTTTATCAGAGCTGTTCTCCTCCTCCTCCTCCGCCTCCGCCTCCTCCGCCTCCACCTCCGCCTCCTCCGCCTCCTCACCTGCCGCCTCCTCCTCGCAGTCCAGATCCCAGTGGGCACAGCCGGACCTCCACCGCGAGCTCCAGATCCCAGTGGGCATGCCGGACCTCCACCGCGAGCTCCAGATCCCAGTGGGCACTGCCGGACCTCAACCGCGACTTCCAGGTTGCAGTGGGGACTGCCGGACCTCAACCGCGACTTCCAGATCGCAGTGGGCACTGCCGGACCTCAACCGCGACTTCCAGATCGCAGTGGGCACTGCCGGACCTCAACGGGAAGAATGTGAGAAAAGA